>Ga0209979_1000296_pt1 | contig 73169 bp, 53 predicted proteins | sample AnhtaG_FD_183114 | JGI IMG/M metagenome (GOLD analysis project Ga0209979, IMG submission 183114) | Deep subsurface microbial communities from Anholt, Denmark to uncover new lineages of life (NeLLi) - Anholt_01485 metaG (SPAdes) (version 2) | ecosystem: Environmental > Aquatic > Marine > Oceanic...
GCAATCTCTGTCAAATGAACCGACTGACGGGCCTGAATCCCATAGATGGCTTCGGCCAGAAAACGGCGAGCCACCTTGGGCCAACCTGCAGAAAGTTCCCCCGAAAATTTGATAATTTGTTCTCGCAATTTTGAAGCGGTTTTGGCATAATGCATTTGGGGCCTCCTCTGGTAAAGTTAACTTATGCAAGCTTGCGGGCTTGGCATCATGAGGCCCCCATTTTAGTCCAAAAGCATAAAAAGTTCCCCCATTTTTTATGATTCCACTTGTGATTCTATGTAATTTACAGAAATAAAACAGTTTATGCCTTTTCTAGGCTAAATTCTGGGGGATGTCCTGGGAATCAGTGCCCCAGTAACTCAGTGACACAGAAACACAGTGACTCAGAAAGAGATGCACAGTACATAGCATACTTAAAGCTCAAAACTTAAGTTACTTTTAAAATAAAAAGCAACAATTATGTGATATAATCTTGGATGAAATTGAAGGAGTATGATCATGAAAGTTCTGACTTCTAAACAGATGAAAAGGATTGACAGGAAGGCAATCGAGGAAATCGGAATAATCGGGCCTATACTGATGGAAAATGCCGGTCTTCAAATAACCAATGCAATAAGAGAAAAATTTCCTGAAATAGATAAAGAAAAAATAGTAATAGTTGCAGGCAAGGGAAATAACGGTGGAGACGGTTTTGTTATTGCACGCCACCTCTTCAATCAGGGATGCGATCCACATGTTCTTCTCCTGGCATCAAAGGGAGATGTAAAAGGAGATGCTGCCTTGAATTTAAGAATAGCTGAGAAAATTGGGATAAAAATCGACGAAGTCTCTTCAATAAAAGAATGGACAAATCATAAAAAAAAGCTTCTTAATTCGACCTTGATTGTTGATGCAATTTTTGGCACAGGTTTCATGAAAGCTGCTGAAGGGCTCTATGCCACTGTTATTAAAGATATTAACAAATCCAAGGCTTATAAGGTGGCAGTAGATATTCCTTCCGGCATTTCTTCGGATACTTTTCAAGTCATCGGCCCATGTGTGAAGGCAGATTTAACCGTTACCCTAGCAGCTCCTAAGATTGCCCATGTTTTCCCGCCTGCTGAAGAATATGTAGGTGAATTAAAGGTTGCAGATATTAGTGTGCCTCCGTTCTTGTTTGAAGATGATGAGCTGAAGCTTGAGATGGTAGATAAGCAGACTGTTGTACCGTACTTTAAAAGCCGGAAAAAGGACACCCATAAGGGAACCTATGGACATCTTTTTATCGTATCCGGCTCTCTTGGGAAAACAGGTGCTGCTATAATGGCAGGAAAAGCAGCCTTAAAAATGGGTGCTGGTCTTGTGACCGTAGGGATACCCCAGAGCTGTCTTCCCATCGTAGCTCGCTCCATGGTGGAATTGATGACGGAACCTCTGTCTGAAACGTCTGAGAAAACCCTCTCTTCTGAAGCCTTAGAGAAAGTGCTGAACCTTCTTGATGGAAAAGATGCCCTCTTACTGGGGCCAGGAATCTCTACTCATGAATCTACCTCAGAGCTGGTTTTATCATTGCTTCAGCGCATGGATATTCCTGCTGTTTTGGATGCCGATGCCTTGAATATACTGGCTGCAAATCCAGAGCTTTTAAAATCTTTGCGCCGGCCTGCGATACTTACTCCGCATCCTGGCGAGTTTGCCCGCCTTCTCCATATTTCTACAAAGGAGGTTGTGGAAAAGAAATTAGAACTCGTCCCGCAATTTACCGAAAGCTACGGCGTTTATTTAGTGTTAAAAGGCTATAGGACTCTCACGTCTACTCCTGAGGGAAAGGTTTATATTAATCCCACTGGAAATCCAGGCATGGCAACTGCAGGATCAGGAGATGTTCTCAGTGGTATGATAGCCTCTATGATTATCCAGGAGAAGAATATACTGGAGGCAGTCTTGGCTGCAGTTTATATTCATGGACTTAGCGGAGATATTGGTGCTCGAATACTCGGGGAGATTCCGTTGACTGCAGGGAATATCATCACATATCTTCCTAATGCAATCAAAGTAATTAGTATGGAGTAAGGAGTGAGGAGTAAGGAGTAAGGAGTGAAGCGTAAATAGCTGGGAAAATATTAAAAAAAGGAATGGAAACTAAAAGACATCAACAAAAAATAGAGGAATATATAACTAACTCTGAACAGGAGACTTTTCTTTTAGCCAAGAAGCTTGCTGAGGATTTTAAAGGAAATGAAGTTGTACTTTTAAAGGGAGCTCTTGGGAGTGGAAAAACGGTATTTGCTAAAGGAATTGCTTCTGGTTTAGGGGTAAAAGACATCCATCATGTCTGCAGCCCTTCATATACTCTGATTAACATATATCAAGCCAGATTTCCTTTATTTCATATAGATCTTTACAGGCTGGAAAAAAGCTCTGAGATTTCAGACATTGGCTGGGAAGATTATCTTGGAGAAGGAGTCATAATCGTTGAGTGGGCAGAAAAGATAAAATTCAACCTAGATGCTATCCATGTGACTATTGAAATGAATGACAAAAATCAGCGGACAATAAGGATATCAAATTCCGTTTAGTCAGTTAAATAAAGAGGCAAGACAAAGTAAAGGGCAAGACAACGCTTTGCTGGCAAGACAAAGCCCTTCGGGCAGCAAGACAAAGAGGCAAGACAATGCAAACTCAAAGCTCAAAGTTCAAAACTAAATGATCGTCTGTTCGGTCTGTTCCATTTATTCAGTTGATCTGTTCATTGGTTAGTCTGTTAATTATTTTAAATAAAATAACAGACCAACAGACTAACCGAGTAACAGGTTAACAGAAATCAGTTTTGAGTTTTGAGCTTTGAGTTTCTAACTCCTCACTCCTAACTGTATTTAGCTTTGAGTTATTAACTCTTTACTGCATTAAGCAATTCTTTTGTTGCTTTACTAATGTCATATGCTCCAAGAATAGCGGATATTACAGCAACTCCGTCTGCTCCAGAAGCGATCACGTCACCTGCATTTTGTGCGTTTATTCCCCCTATAGCCAGGATGGGTATCTTGACCTTTTCTCGAATAGCTTTTAGGCCATCCAATCCCAGAATTGGTCTCAAGTTTTTTTTAGAGGACGTGAAAAAAAGGGGGCCTACGCCCAAATAATCTGCTCTTTCCGATTCAGCTTTTATCGCTTCTTCTGTTGTGTTTACTGTGAGGCCAATTAATCTATTTTTTCCCAGAAGTTTTCGGGCAAAGGCAAGAGGTAGATCTTCCTGGCCAAGATGAACGCCATCAGCCTCACATGATAAGGCAATATCTATTCTATCATTAATAATAAGGGGAATATTTCTGGGTCTCAATATTTCAGATGTTTTTATAGCAAATTCCAGAAATTCCCTGATTCTTAATTTTTTTGCACGAAGCTGTACAAGAGTAACTCCGGCCTCCACAGCTTCCTGGATAATAAACAGAAGGTTTTTCCTGTCACAAGCTTCAGCGTCTGCGATTAGACAAAGTTTCCAATTTAATGTTTTCATGGTTATTTATTAAAATTATAACAACAGTCAAAACTTTAAACAAATTGAAATGATTGAAAAGTTAAGGTATAAATCATGTTAAATGACAAAGAATACAAAGGAGAAATTTAAATGAACTCAATATCCGAAATTTTTAACTTTATTTTGGAAAATATCTATTTAAAATTCCTGTTGATTTTGGTAATTACCCTCATAGTTGCTTATTTAGTCAAACTTATCCTTAACAAAGTGTTGAAGCCCATTGCTAAAAAGACTAAGACCAAAATTGATGATTTAATCATCAAGAGTCTCTCATCGATAGTTTTTTACATAATCCTAGTTTTGGGCTTTAAAATTGGCTTCCAGCATTTTGATTTCCAAACTGCGATTTTTAATAGCTTAATCAGCACTCTTTTAATCCTCATAGTAAGCATATTGATCTTGAGAATTATCACTAATTTTTCTAAACATTGGCTCGAGGAATGGGCCTACAAGACAGAGTCAACTGCTGATGATAGGTTAATTCCCTTATTAGATAAAATATCAAAGGCTATTGTCGTTATTTTAGCAGTTATTTTTGTTTTTGATTCCTGGAGAATTGACATAAGTCCTCTGCTTGCAACAGCCGGGATTGCCGGAATAGCCATCAGCTTTGCAGTGAAAGATTCCTTGAGCAATATATTTGGTGGAATTCAGCTTGTCTTGGACAAGACGTTTAAAGTGGGAGATAAGGTTGAGCTTGAGTCTGGAGAGTTAGGAGTTATCCTGGACATAGGCCTTAGAAGTACAAAATTGAAAACATACGACAATGAGGTAATATATATTCCTAATGGCATCCTAGCAAATACAAAGATTAAAAACTATACCATGCCGGATCTTTCTATCCGTGTGAATGTTGATTTTGGGGTTGAATACGGTTCAGATACACATAAAGTCGAACAGGTTGTTCTTAAAGCATTGAAAAAAATAGATACTGTCCTTAAAGAGCCTGTGCCGGTCATTCATTTTTTGAAAATGTCTGATTTTTCCCTGGACTTTATCGCCAGAGTATGGGTTAAGAGTTATACCGAGGCTTATTCAACAAAGCTCAAAGTGACAGATGAAATCTACAATGCGTTAAATAAAGCCAATATCGGCATTCCTTTTCCTACTCGCACCGTATACACGAAACCAAGTGATTAAAATTTTTTTATTTTTAAATTAGGACAGCTTAAAAGGAGAAGACCATGATCAATCGCGTTAAGGCGAAGATACGTGAAGTCAAAGATTTTCCTAAACCCGGCATCGGGTTTAAAGATATCACTCCTCTCATAGAAGATGCGGCCTGCTTCAATTATGTAATTAATACCATTGCTTCATGGGCAAAAGAAAAAAAACCTCAGATTGTGGTTGGAATTGAATCCCGTGGATTTGTTTTTGCAGCTCCTGTAGCATACAAATTAGGGCTTGGATTAGCCATCATAAGGAAAAAGGGGAAGCTTCCCAGAAAGACCGTTTGCGTTAGAGCCCCAAATGAGTATGCGGTCGAATATTTTGAGATGCACAACGATAGTATTCTCCCAAACCAGAGAGTTCTCATCATAGATGATCTGATTGCAACAGGTTCCTCTTCCATAAGCGCATTGGATTTGGTAAAAAAATTGGAAGGGAAAGTCATAGGCTTTGTTTCTGTTGTTGACCTGGCTTTTTTAAATGGTGTAGAGAACATCAAAAAGGCACATCCGGATATCGATCTTCTCTCCTTAATTCAATTTAAAGAATAAAGGAGAAAAATGAAAGATTTATTGGATCGTTTCTTCAAGCTTGAAGAGAATAAAACTTCTTTCCGGACTGAAATGGTGGGCGGTATAACAACCTTCATGACCATGTCGTATATCATTTTTGTTCAGCCTGCAATTCTATCCATAGCAGGGATGGACAAAGGGGCAGTCATGGTCGCCACCTGCCTTTCCGCTGCACTGGCCACGCTTTTGATGGGCCTTCTGGCTAAATATCCCATTGCCCTCGCACCAGCCATGGGCCATAATATCTTTTTTGCTGTTATAGTCTGCGGAACTATGGGCTATTCGTGGCAGGTTGCACTTGGGGCTGTTTTTATATCAGGCACGATTTTTGTTATCCTTTCTATTTTTAGGGTTTGGGGAATCTTGGTAGCTTCTGTTCCTGATTCTCTCAAGCATGCCATCGCAGTCGGTATCGGGCTTTTAATTGCTCTTATTGGACTTGAATACGGAGGCATTGTTGTCGATGCCCCTGATGTATTAGTGGGCCTTGGCGATCTGACCAGCAGGCCGGTAATCCTTGTTTTATTTGGCGTGGTACTGACTGCTGTTTTGATGGCATTAAGAGTTAAAGGCGCTGTCCTCTTAGGGATTCTAGGCACTGCGATCCTTGGTATTCCTTTGGGAATTGTTAAATACCACGGAATTGCTGCCGCTCCTCCAAGTCTCTTGCCAGCTCTTTTTAAGCTGGATATTTTGGGAGCTTTTAATACAGGTCTTATTACTGTTGTCTTTGTCTTTTTCTTCCTGGATCTCTTTGATACAATAGGCACTTTGATTGGAGTAAGCGGGCCTGCTGGGTTCTTGAAGGAGGGAAAACTTCCCCGTGCCAATAAAGCAATGCTGTCGGATGCTGTCGGAACAGTCAGTGGGGCTCTTCTGGGAACATCCACTGTTACAAGTTACATCGAAAGCGCTACAGGTATAGCTCATGGTGCCCGAACAGGTTTAGCCAATGTCTTCACGTCTTTACTATTTCTGGTAGCACTTTTTTTCAGTCCTTTAGCAGAAATGATCGGAGGCGAGTACATATATAATGGGCTTACTCTTCGTCCTGTAGTTGCACCTCCGTTGATTATTGTTGGCTATTTGATGATGAAGTGTGTGACCTGGATAAAATGGGAAGATTTGACAGAGGCTATTCCTGCCTTTTTAACCATAATCATCATGCCTTTGACGCTCAGTATCACAGAAGGAATCGCCTTTGGATTCATTTCTTACTCGCTTTTAAAGCTTGTTTCTGGAAAGGGAAAACAGGTTCACTGGCTCATCTACATGTTTTCAGCTCTGTTTATACTTAGATATATAATTAAATAAGTGAAAATAGACTGAACAGACCGTAGCTTCTCAATAAGTGTGGGTAGTAGCTATGGATTCCCGCCTCCGCAGGAATGACGATTGAGTGTAAGTGTCTGTCATTCCTGCGAAAGCAGGAATCCAGTGATTAGTCACAAATATAATCCACCCCAATTATTGAGAACTTACAACAGACCATATTAATAGAGAGGAAGTTAATACAATGATGAAACTTTTGAGAGGCCCATTAATCATTTTTCTCTCCATCATGGCCGTAGGGTGTGTGCGAGTCATAGTTAAGCCCAGTTTGACTTTTGGCCCTTCAGAGGCCAGATGGGTTGAAAAGACGCTGAACAGGATGACTCTAGAGGAAAAGGTCGGACAGATGGTATGCTGTGCTTACTCCGGTCACTTTGTAAACAGTGACAGCGATTTTCTGCATAACCTTGAGGCTTTGATCAGGGAGCAAAAGATAGGGGGATTTATTCTTTTTGGAGGGGAAGTTTATGAGACAGCTTATCTAACAAACTCACTGCAAAATAAGGCCGAAATTCCGCTCTTAATTGCTTCTGATTTGGAAAGGGGATTGGGGAATCAGATTGATGGAACCACGCTTTTTCCTCCGCTCATGTCTCTGGGTGCGGCAGGGTCAGATGAGCTGGCCTACCTAATGGGAAAGATTACGGCCATTGAGGCCAGGGCCATCGGGATTCATATGACTTATGCTCCTGTTGTGGATGTGAACATCAACCCTGAGAACCCAATCATCAATACCCGGTCATTTGGTGAAGATCCGGAACAGGTGAGCCGCTTGGCTGCTGAGTTTATCAAGGGATGCCAGCAGAATGGCCTCATGGTTACAGCCAAACATTTTCCCGGACATGGAGATACGGATTTGGATTCTCACAGTGTTCTTCCCACTATAGGAGGCGATTTGAAGCGTCTGGAAAAGGTAGAACTCTATCCCTTTAAGAAAGCCATCGAGGCAGGGGTGCAGGCCATCATGACTGCACACCTTAGGCTCCCTGCGCTCGATCCCACACCAGATCTTCCGGCTACTCTTTCACAGCCGATCTTAACCGGTCTTTTGAGAAACAAGCTTGGGTTTAAAGGGATAATCGTCACAGACGCTATGAATATGGGAGGAATAACCACTCTTTATTCCCCTGTAGAAGCGGCCATGAGAGCTGTTGAGGCTGGAGTGGACATGATTCTTCTTCCTCCTGAGCCAAAAGAAGTCATTGAGGCTCTTGTCTGTGCTGTGAGAAGTAGTCAGATATCTGAGGCAAGAATAGAGGTCTCTGTAAAAAGGATTCTTGAAGCAAAGGCGAGGTTGGGCCTACGCAAGAACAAACTGGTGAATGTGGAGACTCTGTGTGAAAAATTAGCCTCAAAAGAACATCTTCAACAGGCTGCTAAAACGTTTGAGAGTTCCATGACTCTTGTGAAAAACGAAAAGATGGCGCTCCCTTTGTCAGGGAAAGACCAGAAAATTGCTGTTTTTTCCTTGAGCAGTGATCCTGGGGGCTATTTTGCTGGCAGAACTTTTGTCCAAGAATTTGAAAAAAGATGCCCAGAATCGATAAATTTTTATGCTGATGCCTTCACAGGGCAGGAGTTTATTCAGGAAGCATTTGAAAAAGCCAGGGATGCAGATGTTATCTTATTTGCTCTTTTCTCCCGCCTTTACGCATGGAAGGGGACTGTTGGGCTTGATTTAAAGCACATCCGGCTGATTAATGAATCTATAGCACTTAAAAAGCCAGTTGTAGTAGTTTCTTTTGGCAGCCCATATTTTTTGAGAAATTTTCCGGAAGTGGATACTTACCTTTGTGCCTACAGACATGCCTCTGAGGCTCAGAAAGCAGCAGTAAAAGCTATTTTTGGAGAGATTGACATAAAAGGAAAACTGCCGGTTTCGATTCCTGATCTTTATTCTATTGGGCACGGATTGGAATTACTTAAGAAAAGTGGCTCTTCTCCCATTTAGTTGCAAAAATGAATGCCTTTATTTTTATAATGTCATTCCTGCGAAAGCAGGAATCTAGAAAAAGGGCTTGGAGGTTACAAGTAATTGAAAAAGAAAATCAGCCATAGGTTGATTTATATAAAAGTATATGTATAAAAGTATATGCAGATAGTCCTGGATTCCTGCTTGCGCAGGAATGACAGCTTAATTATATGTCTCTTCTATTATCTTTCAACTAAATGGGAGATGAACCAGAATTTAAAACTTAAAGCTAATATTGGTTAATCTGTTAGACTGTTATCTTGATTAAAATATTTAATGGGTTTGAAGGTTTAAGGTTGAGCTAAGAAACATTAAACGATAAACTTAAATCCAATTATAGTAAGGAGATGATGTATGGATCGTAGAGATTTTTTTAAGTTTGGTTTAGGGGGTGTAGGCCTTGCTGTTGGTGGAGGTCTGGCTTCCAGCAAAGAAAAGGCTTACTCGTCCCCAGGGAGAGAAATTCATGGGCATCCCTGGTGGGTGAAGGGACTTGAAAAACCCAAATTGGCAATTGATGACAAGATGTATTCGCGGTTTCATCCAAGAAAGAGTGTGTTCGGGTCTTTCCCGAAGTATTACGGGATGGATAAGTTGAGAGCGCTGAGGCAAAGAAGCAGAGAGAAGACAATGAAGTATTATAAGGAAGATCGTCCCGGATACAGGCTTGAAGATCGGGCCTTGGCCGATGCGGCCTGGGTCATTTCCCGTTTGGGCGGCGTAAATAGAGGTACAAGATCCTGGACGCGGAAGTTTGTGTCTACGCCTGAACAGCGTGGGGTAGAGAAATATAAAAAAAGTCCTGAAGAAGCGGCCCATCTGATTAAAGCTGCTGCCCGTTATTTTGGAGCTGCGACCGTAGGGGTAACAATGTTGGACCGAAGGCATATACATTCGCATGAAAGAGGAAAAGAAGTTGTTTTTGAGGTGGTGGATGAACCTTATGATAATGAAGAAAAACTCGTAATACCTGATAAATGCAAGTACGCCATTGCTCTGAGTGTTCAGATGTCTCTGGACAATATTGCATGCTCACCGACTGCAATCAGTAGCGCAGGCTCTTCTATGGGCTACAGCCGGTGTGAATTTCTCGTGGCAGGATTGGCTGAGTTTATCAGAGGATTAGGCTATGTCGCAATCCCCAGTGTGAATGATCTCGGGTCCAGTGTAGCAATTGCTGCAGATGCAGGCTTGGGAGAGTTGGGACGGACCAATCGTTTGATCACTCCAGAGTTTGGGCCGATGGTACGCTTGGCTAAAGTCTTAACAGATCTTCCCTTGACTGTTGATAAACCAATAGATTTTGGGCTTGCAGAATTCTGCAAGGTTTGTAAGCGTTGTGCTGAAGCGTGTCCATCCAAATGTCTTTCGTTTGATGAAGAACCCAGTTTCGAAGTGAGGGGGGAATGGAATAACCCAGGCCATCAGACATGGTTTGAGGATTCTCCCCAATGCCTGGCTTACTGGCAGGAGTCGACTTCTGGCTGCAGTATATGCCTAGCGGTTTGTCCCTGGTCAAAAAAGGACAAGACAATGATTCACGAGATCGTTAAGGCTGCAAGCGTCAAGATTCCTATTCTCGACGGGTTTTTCACTTCTATGGATGAGGCCTTTGGCTATGGGAGGCAGAAGAGTGCAGGAAAGTGGTGGGATCTCAATTTGCCAGAATATGGGATCGACACAACTCAAGGAAAGGGGTAAAAAATGAGGGATAAAAAAACATACTCTGTACTAGAAATAAGAAAAAGACCCTTGTACATATGGATTCTCCGTCTCATATGGATTGCGTGGCTGGTATTCTGGATTGAAGTAGCTGTAGGATCCAGGCTGGAACTAGAGCCTAAAGCGTTTACAATTTCCATCATCATTTTTGCTATAAGCCTGTTTCTAGGCTTCCTCCTTTGGCTCAAGGGTTTAAGAAAGTTTAGACGCATCAAAGCGTGAGAAGAACGAAACGGCGAACCGGAGACAGGGCTTCGCACGAAAGAAGCTTAAAACTAAAAACTAATCTCTTTTATCCCAATTATCGGTTAGGTAGGGCTTAGATTTTTCAAACTCGAGGCAGATTTTTTCGGTTTCCTGTTCAGCTTCCTGGTTATTCATGTCCTTAGTTTTTAAGACAAATGAAGCGATAAAACCAAAATATAGAGGTATCATGGATTCGAGAACCAGAGGAAGGCTCATTTCCATGAAGGTGTGTTTGAATCTGTTGTAGAAAAGAATATAGTCATAGATGATTTTTACCCAAAGCTGGTTAGGGAAGTTAAAACTTTTTCTCGGGAGAGGAAATATCTTTTCTAATGCCTGATGATTATCTTTGTTCAATATTTCCTGCCAGATGCAGTTAAATTTTCTGACTCCTTTATGGAAATTCTGGTAAAGCTCGTTGGAATCCTGGGAAACCTCTTCAGGAATAACTCTGGCCTGAAAGCCAAAAGTAGGCAAGTCTTCACTACCCTTTATTTTTTTCCACATATCGTGATGTTCTTCGATTAGAGCAAAAATCGTTCCAATGACCTGCTTAAACATCGGAGGGAGAGTAGCAACACTTTTAGGGTTATGGATTTTGGCACCAAGAAAGGACTGACAAACTTTAAATCCGTTGGTAAGAGCCGCTGTTGTCATCCAGATGTCAATGCCGTAATAAGCAACGTCAGTATCCCAGATATCTTTTTCCATATAATGCTCGAGCACTTTGCTTGAGAATCCAAACTCGCCTCCTATAGGCTGTCGAATCTTTTTGCCGTAAAGGGCTCTTGTCAAAGGATAGATTATGGAATTGGTAATAGTCCCATCATATTTATGGCGGGTATAGAGAGGCGCGACATAGTCAAAATCTTTGAAGATTATTGGTCCTGCCAGAAGCTGTATCCATTCAGGAGTTATGGAACGGAGGTCTGAGTCAACAACTACAACAGCTTTCGTTTTTAACTCATGAGCAATGTCAAAAATTCTCCTGAATGCCTTACCTTTCCCAGGGGCTCCTCTAAAGGTTGTGACCATTTCTGAGATGGGAGAATGCAGGCTTCGAGTAAAAGGATGCGTTTCGTGAGAGATGAGGATTGTATCGAGCTCCTCATAATCTTTCATATTGTTTCGGATTACTTTTCGTGTATTATCTGTAGAGCCACAGTCAGAGTTAACAATGATGCTTTTGAATTTGGGAAAGAATTTCGTCAGGCCGAGGCGGACAGCCTTTATAACGTGACCGATAGTGTTTTCATTGTTATAGCTGGGAATGCCGACTAAAATGTCGGCTTTATTGATTTTTTTAACTTGTTCGATTTTTTTTGAGGTGAGGATAATTTTTTTATTCATTAAGACTTTTCTGGCCTATTCAAATATCTTTGTCTTATATTAATAAATAAATTTTCGACTCGTCAATCATCTGCTGCGGCGGTTTGGGGGGTGATTTTCTTGCTTTTCATATCATCTTGAAAGATGAAGTCTTATGAATTCTGGGGAAACAATACTTAATTACTGAATTCATTTGTTTATTATATGAAGATTAAAATATAGCATAAATAACCAATTTAATCATAATTGATTACAATCATACAATCATAATATTATCCAATGAGGCAATTGTCGAGCGCTGATAACAAGTAATTAAGTATTGTGTCCCCAGAATTCAAAATAATGTCAATTGAATTGACATGAAACATTTTATTATCTATTATATAAAAAAGGGCATTAAATATCATATCGATAATATAGGGTAAAAATGTGTTCTTTTTAGGAGGGGAAAATGTCCGATTTTTTCCAGAATGGTGTTATCACCACTTTTCATAGATTAGGCAAATTAGATTTAAAAAGATTGCAAAAGGAGTTAAAAGAGTTCTCAAAAATAAGACCTATAGTCCTTGTCTTGCCGTCTCTTTACTGCGAATTTTCAAGTGGAGCTTTGCCCAATATCATGAACATATTGAAAAGAGTTAATTATCTTAATGAAATTGTTTTATCTCTGGATAAAGCAAACACAAAACAATTTAAAGAGATCAAAAATTATTTCTCTTCTGTTAAGAGACTCTCCATTATCTGGAATGACGGACCAAGAATGAAAGAACTTTATCAGCAACTTGAAGAAAATGACTTGTCCCCGGGTGTAGAGGGAAAAGGAAGAGCAGTTTGGATTTCGCTTGGCTATGTTTTAGCTGGGAGAACAAGTCAGGTCATTGTTGTCCATGATTGTGATGTTGTTAACTACAGTCGAGCTCTTCTTGCCCGTCTTTGTTTTCCTGTAGCTAATCCTCACTCTGATTACGAGTTTTGTAAAGGATACTACAGCCGATTCACAGACCGAATGTACGGCCGAGCAACAAGGCTGTTTTTTACTCCATTTATCCGAGCTTTGGAGAAAATTCTGGGATATCTTCCTTTTCTGGTTTACATGGACAGCTTCCGCTATGCCTTAGCAGGAGAGATTGCCATGAGAAGGGATTTGGCGATGGCCATACGGATTCCCAGCGATTGGGGATTAGAAGTGAGTACATTAGCAGAAGTTTACCGGAACATGGCTTTGAACAGAGTGTGTCAGGTCGATATTGCTGATGCATACGAACATAAACATCAGGACTTGATTCCAGATGATCCAGAAAGAGGAATATTGAAAATGACTGTTGATATTGCCAAATCTATTTTCAGAAATCTTGCCCTGGAAGGAGTGCAGTTTTCTGAAGGGTTTTTTAAAACTTTGAGCAACATTTATTTAAAGATCGCTCAAGAAGCAATTATTAGATATGAAAATGATGCTGCTATCAACAGTCTAAAATTTGACCGCCATTCTGAATCAATATCAGTCGAAGCTTTTGCATACGGAATAAAAAGAGCTGGCGAAGTCTTCTGGCAAAATCCTTCTAAAACCCAGCTTATTCCTAACTGGTTCAGAGTTACGGCTGCTCTTCCTGATTTTTTTGGTGTTTTACAAGACGCCGTAAAAAAAGACAATGAGGAATAAAGCACTGAGTCACAGATTTACTGATTTTACATGACGAGGTTTGACTTTTTCCTGCGTCATTATAATAATGCAAGTAGTTCTTTTAAAGAAAATTGTGATCGTTGATATGAGGAAATAAAATGATATTTTCAAAAAAAGTATTAACCATATCTCTTGTCGTAATTGTTATTGGTTTATTGGTCTTTTTCATTTTTATTAGAAGAGGCGCAAATTCTTCTGTGGGTGAATCTACCCAAGATTCTGCAGAGTTAGAGAAGAAACCAGAAGAGACATCTCTTCCGGTAAAAGTTACTACTGCTAAAAGAGGGGACCTTATTATCAAATTAAAGTCACCAGGTGAGGCTGTAACTAACAGGATGATAACCATGAAATCTGAAGTTGCAGGAGTCATAAAAAGCTTGAATGTTGAAGAGGGCCAGCATGTAAAAAAAGGAGATTTATTAGTAGAACTTGATGAGAGGGAATATAAGCTTGAACTTGAAAGATATCAGGCTGACCGCTTGAGTAAGTTATCAGAATTGTTATTAGAAAAGCAATTTGGAGAATTTGAGGAGTCATCAGTTAAGCCAGAAAATAAAATAATTCAGGACGCTAAAGAAAAATATGAAGAGAGCCGGAAGCTCTATCTTAAAGGAATAATATCAGAGGAAGAATTTGACAAGGCATTCAGAGAGTATGAGATGGCTTTGATTGAGTCAGGAGAAAGAAAAGAGGAAATCAGATCTGCTGCCAAGGGATTAACTCAGGCGGAAATTGGAGTCAAAACAGCTCGAATGAAGCTGGAAAAAGCGAAAATAAGAGCTCCTTTTTCAGGGGTCATTTGCGATATTCAAGTCTCTCCTCAAGAGCATGTGACAGCCAGCAGGGATCTTTTTACTCTGGTTAACATCAGCCAGATTCAAGTTCATGCAAAGGTACTGGAGAGTGAAATAGGGAAGATAAAAGTAGGCAGGCATGTGGATTTGAGGTTTAGCGCTTATCCAGGGAAAGTTTTTAAGGGAAAGGTTAAAGCCATAAGCCCTATAATCAACCCTGAAGATAAAACATGCAAAGTTATCATCGACGCAGCAAACCCACAGGAAGAGATCAAGCCTGGCATGCATGCAGAGGTTGAGATAGCAGCTGAAATTCATAAGGATAAATTACTTATTCCTCAAGAAGCCATTCTTGTCAGAGATGGAAGAAAATTAGCCTTTGTAGTAGAGGATGGGCTTGCCAAGTGGAGATATATCCAAGTAGGCCTTGAAAATCAAGATTATGCTGAAGTCTTAAAGGGCGAAAAAGAAGGGGAAGGTGTTAGGGAAGGAGAATCTGTCATTATCGACGGGCATTTTACTATGGCTCATGACGCCAGGGTAAGGGTCATAAAATAATAGTTTTGTCAGTTTAGTCAGTTTAAATTGCCCTCTTTTCCTCCTTTGATGGTGCATTTATGTACGAAGTCTATTTTAAAGTAAATATTACTGTAACCGAGAAGATAACACCTCTGGGTTGGCCGTTGATGACCATGGGTTCAAAGAGCCACTGGCGGACAGCATCTTTAGCTGCCTTCTACTCCGCCTTCGATACCGATATCTGTGAGTTCTTCTTCTGCGATTTCGTCTGGGATTTCGACTGGGGCGACTAGTTGGCCTGGTTTGATATTGGTTTGGGTTTGGACAGGTTTGATACGGGTTCTGGGTTTTTTGCTAGCGCGCTTTTTAGGAGGAGGTGGGGGAGGAGCAAGGAATGCACTGTAGACCTCTACAGTAGGCAAGTTGCCTGTACTTAAAAGTGGATAAACAAGTAAGAATAGAACTATGATTATATGCATAGTCAGGGATGCGGGAAAGACTAAGACTTTCAATCCTATGTTTTTTTCGCCTTTGATGAAGGAATCTTTAAACATTTTGACCTCCTTATTATAGGCTCTGTTAAATTTTTGTTTTATTTCGGTTTTAACAATGTTGTTCATGACTTTCACACACACTATAATAATAGGCAATTTTCATGCCTGATAGAAATGTAACTTCTCAATAAGTGTGGGTAGTAGCTATGGATTCCCGCCTCCACGGGAATGACGATTGAGTGTAAGTGTCTGTCATTCCTGCACCTGCCTTCGCAGGTGTAAACTTGTCCCCGCGAAAGCGGGGAGCAGGAATCCAGTGATTAGTCACAAATATAATCTACCCCCAATTATTGAGAACTTACATAGAAATTTGCTAACTTCTTTATTATCAAGTAAATAAATTGAATTGAATTTGCCACAATAAGTAAATTATTTTTACATGTGTAAAAAATATTTAAATGAGCAAGAAACTTCAAATTCCAAATTCCAAATAAACACCAAATACCAATAACTAAAATTTTAAAGAATTCAGAATCCAGAATAGCAAAATAAGTTAAGAGGGAAGAAAGTTGTTGAAAAGCTCTTCTTTAATTATTCTAGATTCTGAACTCTGACTCCTGAATTCTATATATTAAGAATTTGGAATTTGATGCTTGGAGTTTTATGCTTTTTTTATTATTCCCAATTCATTTTATAAACCACTAATTCCTTATAACCGCTCTCTTTTTCCCGGAGACAATATAGGCGATTCTTTTTGACCCTTACGGTTAATGGATAGGACCGACCAACATTCCCGAGACTCACCCTCCCGATGAATACTCCCTCAGAGTTAAAAATGTCATTCATGTATTCCCTGGAATTAACGCCCTCTTCGTAAGTCAAGACAAATATCCGTCCCTCATCATCGGTAAATAGATACCGGAAGGGAGGCCAATTCTTCGTAAAATAGTAATTATCCCGCAATGGATATCCCTCAGGAAAACGTCCAAAATAAGCTATTTTGAATTCTTCCGAAACTTCAACCGGTTTATATTCTTTCCTTATTTTCCGCAATAAATTTCCTTCAAGGTCATATACCTGAATTTCATACCCTCTTTTTGAGTTTCCGATATATATTTTATCCTTGGAAGCTCTATCAATCATTCTATCTCTATTCACAGGGCTTTTTGCGTTCATTACGTTGGGAAATTGTAAAGTATCAAGCTCCTTAACATCTTCAAATTTAGAATCGCATATACCTTTATGGTTTTTCAAAAATTAGGGAAGGCAGGGTTTTAGGGTCTAATGAGACCATTCTCATTTATATAGACCACTTATTTGATTTTTTTGTTTACTTCAACAATTTATCTGCGTAAAAATATTCACTGGCTCAGTTTGGAACTGACGAGTCGGTTAAGGCTAATCCCTTCTTCTTTTGCCTGGATGGCCAAGCTTCGATGAACTTTAGGGGGAATTCTCACTATGAATTTGCCGCTGAATTTTTTACAGGCAAGCGGTTCAGGGGGGGATTCTCCGTTGTTCTTCATATCTTTGATGACATCTTCAACGACCCTTCGAATTCCATTTAAAGCTTCTTCGGGACTTTCATCTAGCCAACTCAGGCTGGGAAATTCAACACACAAACCGACATATTCATTATCATCTTCAGACCAAGTAATGCTATAAGTATAGCGGTCATTTTTTATTGCCATTCTCAGACTCCAGTTTTTCTATGGCTGAAAGAATCTGTTTCACTTGATAAATTTTAGCCTTTCCTTTGTGATTTTGGATGTTGATTCTCGGATCACCTGACCAAGGAGTCTTGTATATTCTGTGGCTGCTTCCTCCTTGGTGCGGTGAACCAAAGAAGTAATCACATATTTTGCATAGATCGCTGAATCAGACATTCTTAGGATTACGCTTTATCCTAGCTAAAATGATATATATACTTTTCATTTAAATGATATCATTATTGATATTAATGTCAAGAAGAAATATGAAGAAAAATATCCTTCAATGAGAAAAGACGTTCACACTCCTCTTCATTCTCACATTTATTTGCTTGATTTTTCACCTTTTCTCGTGTTCAACATTTCTCGCTTTTTTCTGTGTTGACTCAAAGGTTGTTTTATTGATAAATTGTCAGGGAAAACATAAAATAATTGCAGGAAAAGGGAACTAGTGTAATAATAGCAAAATCGCTTTAAGAAACTTAAAATCCCAAAAAAAAGGAGGAATAAAAATGGCAAAAAAATTATGTATTTTAACCTTTCTTATTTTATTTGCTTTTTCTTTGAATGCTTATTCTGAGGAAATAAATCTGATTGACAGGGCTGCTAATGCAAAATGGCATAATACGGATAACAAAATCCTAACATTTGGAGTCGATGGAAGGGCAAACGGGACAGCAAAGTATGAATACGACGTTACACTAGAAAACAACAAAACACAGAAGAAAGTATTATTCACTCATCCTCAATGGAAAGGTTTTGGAAATGTCGTAGGTGTATTTCAGAATATATCAATCCCGCAAAAAGGCGGGAAAATCATAATTGCTGGAGGATTTCTTCAAGGAGCACAAGGTACTGACGGAGTAAAGTTTTCTGCTAATTTTATCAGTGCTCCCCAGGTTATAACAAGAAAGGTTCGTCGGGTTGGCCAGCCACAAAGTCTAGGAGTTTCTCTCTGTTCTTTTAATGCCAAATATGACGGCAAAATTGACAGGGTCGAATGTGATTTATCTGGGATCGCTGGGCAAAAAGGCAGTATAGTATTGGTTGTTGGTGCGGGCAATTCTCCAGATAACGACTGGGCAGTATGGACTGCCGCAAAACTGATCCTTGGACCAGCGGTTCCCAAAGAACAAAAAGTTCGCATGTTCAAGACGCTCTCGGGCCATACTAGCCGGATATACAGAGCCAGTTTCAGTCCTAACAGCAGGTATTTAGTGACTGCAAGTGGAGATAATACGGCCAAGATCTGGGAAGTTTCAAGCGGAAAAATGATAAAAACCCTCAGGGGACATTCCAGCCATGTATTCTCAGCAAGCTTCAGCCCCAATAACAGAAGAGTAGTTACAGCAGGCGGCAATACGGCAAAGATCTGGGAAATCTCGAGTGGGATACAGATAAAGATGCTTATAGGCCATACCAAGGTAGTTCATTCAGCCGAATTCAGCCCTGATGGAAATTATGTGGTGACAACGAGCGAAGACGGAACATCTAAGATATGGGATGCCAGGAGCAGCAAGGAGATGCAAACGATTGCTGTTACCAGCGGCGGTTGGGTCTACTCGGCAGGTTTTAGCCCCAATGGCAGAATAATTGCAATTGGTGCTCATGGAGGTTTAGCTGGAACATGGAGAGTTTCAGACGGAAAAAGAGTGCAGACATTCAGAGGGCATAATAGAGCTATAAACTCAGTCTGTTTTAGCCGCAATGGCAGGTATTTAGCAACAGCTAGCGTTGGTAATACAGCCAAAATCTGGGAAGTTTCAAGCGGAAGATTGATACAGACTCTAAGCGGGAATTATTTTGGTTCAGCCAGTTTCAGCCCTAACGGGAAATATGTTGTTACCGGAAATGATGGCGGCATAGCCAGAATTTGGGAAGTTACAAGCGGGAAACAGATTTTAAGGATTGAACATTCCGCAATGGGGAAGGTGATTTCTGCGACTTTCAGCCCAAACGGGAAGTATGTGGCAACAGCAGGTGAGGATCAAACAGCAAAGATTTGGCAAGTTACACTGAAGTAAAAAGCCAGGGCAGAAATAACGAAGCGTAAAACTAAAAATGAGTAAGGAGTGAGGAGCAAGAAAACGCAAAACTTATTTCTGTTAGCCTGTTAATCGTCTCTCTGTCTCCCACTCTTCCCATCTCCCTGTCGTTCCTTTTATAAAGAAAACATGATGAGATTGCCACGCTCCCTTCGGTCACTCGCAATGACATACGGATGAGATTGTTACTAAGGTTGTCTTGCCTATTTTGCTTGTCTTGCTTCTTTTTTTAACAGACAAACCGACTAACGGACTAACAGTTCCCTTTCTCGCATATTTTTTGTCTTGCCACGAAGGTTGTCTTGCCGCCTGATAGGGCTTTGTCTTGCCTGTCTTGCCCACATAAATAAACCAGATAAACCAGATAAACCAGACCAACTTTTTTTCACTCACCGGCCGGAGTTTCACAGAGACTGCTAATTGAAAAAACCTTTCAATTCTCTTAATATAAAGATGGGAGAGTAATGAAAAGCTGTCGAAATGATAATTTTTGGGGATTTTTTCAGTCTATTATAATGAAGAGACTGAGAATAATTTTATATTAAGAAAAATTCAATGAAAATAACTCAACTTTCTGTAAAAAGGCCGGTAACAACTTTTATGTTTTTCATTGCCATCATCCTCCTTGGCTTTGTCTCCCTAAGGGAACTGAGCGTGGATTTGCTGCCGGACATCAGTTATCCACGGCTCTCGGTAGTCACACAATATGCTGGTGTTGCACCAGAAGAAATGGAAACTCTTGTGACTCAGCGCCTGGAGGCTGCTGTCAGCCGGATCCCTGGACTACGGCGGGTAGAATCAGTATCCAAAGAGGGCATTTCTTACATGACTCTCGAGTTTACCTGGGGAACGGATATGGATTTTGCCATGCTGCACACGAGGGAAAAGCTTGACAGTGCTCAGCTTGATGAGGATGTAGAAGAACCCTTAATTATTCCCCTGGATCCACAGAGCAAACCCATTATGGTTCTATCTGTATCCGGAGAAGGGTCTCTTCTGGATCTTAAGGAATTTTCAGAAGAGTTGATAAAGCCACGTCTGGAGCAAATCGAAGGAATAGGCTCGGCAGAGATAGCCGGAGGGGTTGAACGGGAAATTCAGGTAGAAATCAAACCCGAGCTTCTTGCTTTGTATGGGCTGACCATAGATCAGATTTCTCAGAGAATTGATGCATTTAACCGCAATCTTCAAGGAGGATCCATAAGAAAAGGGAGATTTAAGTATGCGCTTCGCATTGTGGGGGAATTTGATTCTGTGAGCGAAATAGGTGAAGTCAGTCTAAAAACAACAGAGGAGCGAGGTGTTGTACGGCTTAAAGATGTAGCTCAGATCAAGGATTCCGTTAAAGAACGTGAAGGAATAACCAGACTTAACGGCAAAGAAAGCATCGGAATTCTGGTGAGGAAGGAGTCTGGAGCCAATACTGTTAAAGTCACAAAAATAGCCCGTGATATTCTTGAAGAAATCAAGGCAGGAAATCCTAAGGTAGATATTCTGGTTGTCTCAGAACAGGCAAAATACATAGAAAATGCCATTTCATCAGTGCTCAACTCGATTATTTTTGGAGCTATTTTGGCTTTTCTGGTTTTGATTATTTTTCTCCAGGATCTTAGGACGCCGTTGATTATTGCTGCAGGCATTCCAATTTCAATAATCGCAACCTTTAATCTTCTCTATTTCCGGGATATCACGCTGAACATCATGTCTCTGGGAGGGCTTGCTTTGGGCGTGGGAATGCTTGTGGATAATTCCATCGTGGTCTCCGAGAGTATTTTTAGACACAAAAACCTTGGCAAGCGTCCTTTTGAGGCAGCTTTAACAGGCACAAAAGAGGTCGGAATGGCAGTAACTGCCTCGACTCTAACGACAATATCTGTTTTTCTACCTGTCATCTATGTCCATGGAGTTGCTGGCCAGTTGTTTAAAGACCAGGCACTCACAGTGACGTTCGCTCTTCTTTCCTCACTTGTTGTTTCGTTGACCCTGCTTCCCATGCTAGCGTCGCGGAAATTTGAGATTAAAAAAAGCCCCGAAGAGACGAAAGGAAAAGATGAGAAGGAAGAAGAGAAAGACATCGGAAAGAAATCAAAATTTCTGTATTTACTTTATCCATATAAAGGGCTTAAATGGCTTTTTCGTTTTATTTTTAAAGGAGTTTTTTTAGCTTTTAACTTCATCACAAGCTTTATTGCGCAGCTTTCCCTTCTGGTTCTTCATTATGTCTCTCTCCCTGTGAAGCCTGCGGTCCGTGTTGTTTTTAAGGGCTATAATATTGTCTATCAAAAATTTGCGACCCAATATCATCAATTTCTCTTATGGTGCCTGGATAATAAAGGAAAAGTGCTGGTTGGCTCTCTGGTTTTTTTAATTCTCACCTTTCTTATTGCCACTCAAATACCGCGGGAGCTCATGCCAAAACCCAAGGCTTCCTCATTCGAACTAAACCTGAAAACACCCATAGAATATTCCCTGGAGCAGACATCTGATATTGTTTTTTTTCTTGAAAAATGGCTGGAGAAGAATGAATCCGTGAAAGCATCATTTTCTCAAATAGGAGTCGTCAGCGGAATGGAGAGTCTAAATCCTGATGTTTCCCTGAATTCAGCAAAGGTCCATGTGGAGATTCATGACTTTTCACAGCTCGATAAGACAGTAGAAGATTTAAGGGAAAGACTCGGGAAATTTCCTGGACTTAGTTATTCTATTGTCAAAGAACAATCCACACTCGCCCAATTCCTTGCTTTTTCTACTGCTGATGTGGGACTTAAGATCAAAGGCGATGACCTCGACAAGTTAAAAGGACTTGCAGAGGAACTCGTAGGGAAATTAAAAGATATAGGGGGGATTGCAGATGTTAGGACGAATATAGGAGAAGGAAAGCCCGAATTTTTAATAAAAATGAAGAAGGAAGCCTTTGAAAAATATGATGTCTCTCCGGCAACTATTGGTAGTTTTCTTGTGAATGCCGTGCGAGGCAGTAGGGCAACACAATTTAGAGAATTGGAGAAAAAATATGATGTCCTCGTTCGCTTGGAAGCAGAGACGAGAGAAAACATTGACTCTCTTCTGGATGAGCAAATTTCATACAGAGGCACTCTTATTCCTTTAAGGGAGTTGGTGTATTTCGAGATTGCCAGGGGGCCAAAAGAGATAAGAAGGGAAAGCCAGCAGAGAGAGGTCCTAGTCTATGCCAATCTCCGGGGCACAAAGATCAGTCAAGTTGTTCCGGAGATTAAAGAAAAAATCGATGAGCTTTCCTTGCCTCCCGATTACAGAGTGGTTATCAGTGGAGAACAAGAAGAGATGACCAAATCCTTCAGAAGCTTGATTTTTGCTTTTTGCCTGGCAGTGCTTTTGGTTTACATGATAATGGCAGCTCAATTTGAATCCCTGCTTCATCCGTTCTTGATTCTTTTCACATTACCCATGGGTTTAACTGGAGCAGTCTGGGCTTTGTTTTTAACTGGGCAGACGCTGAACGTAGTCTCAATAATCGGTATGGTTGTTTTAGCAGGGATTGTGGTCAATGATGCGATCGTGAAAGTAGACTATACAAACCAATTGCGGAAAAGAGGTCTCGGTCTTAGAGAAGCGATAATGGAGGCAAGCCGGGTGAGACTAAGGCCAATACTGATGACCACGGTCACAACAGCCTTTGGCCTTTTTCCGATGTCCCTGGGTTTGGGAAAGGGTTCAGAGCTGCAGCAGCCATTAGCTATCTCTGTAGTAGGAGGCCTCATATTAGCAACATTCTTAACATTGATTCTCATTCCGTTGGCCTATGAGTTGGCTGAGCGGTACAAATCGAGATTTGAGCAATGAAGATTTTCGTGGAACGGCCGATTGCCACAGCCATGATTTTTTTGGCTTTGATGGTACTGGGCATCTATTCTTTCTTGAATATTCCTCTTGAGTTGGCACCTAAAGAGGAATACCCTCGGCTTGATATTAGCACATACTGGAGTGGTGTCCCACCAGAGATAATTCAAACTCAAATTACATCCCCTCTAGAAGAAAAAGCAGTCATGGTAAAGGGAGTCAGAAAAATCATATCATCCTCAAGCATTGGCTGGTCAAGAATTACTTTAGAGTTTGATACAAAAACTAACATGGAATTTGCGCATCTAGCGCTTAGAGAAAAGATCGCTGAAGTCGAAGAGATTTTGCCCTATGGTGTCGTAAGGCCGAGAATCGAGCCCTATGTTCCTGATCTTTTCAGATTGAACCCTTTTCTCAGTTACACAATTTCAGGCGACTATTCGCTTCAAAAATTGAGAGAACTTGTCAAAGATAAAATCGAAGTAGGTATAGGTTCTGTGAAAGGAATTGCCAAGGCAGAAATTACCGGAGGATCTGAACCTGAAATCAGAATTATCCTTGATGAGAAAAAACTGAAAAGTTTGAATATTCATCCCTATTTTGTGATTAATGCTATTAATGAAAGAACTCGAACCTATCCAGCAGGAAAAGTTAAAAGAGGCACACAGGAATTCATTTTTAAAGTTTCAGATCCTATAGAAGAATTAAAAGAATTAGGTGATACGATAGTTTCTTTTTCAGGAAATAACCCTATTAAATTAAGGGATGTTTCTCAAGTTGTTCCCTCTTATGGAGAAATTTACCGAATCGAAAGGATAAACGGCCAGCCTACAATCAAATTGACAGTTATAAAAGAGAGAGGAACGAGTACACTTAAGGTTGCTAAACATGTTAAGCAAAGATTAGAAGCCATAAAAAATGAATTGCCTCGAGATTTGATTTTTAGAATGGTGGATGATGAAAGCGAAGAAATTCAGAAGAATCTCAGAGAGCTTTATCTCCTTGTCTGCATAATTATATCTGTAATTTTCATTCTGGTTTTCCTTGTTTTGAGAAATCTTAAGCCTTCGCTTTTAGTTCTGTCATCTATTGCTTTTTCTGTGTTGATAACCTTTAACCTGCTTTACTTTTTTAAGGTTTCAATTAATCTGTTGACATTAGGAGGGCTGGCTCTTGGTTTTGGCCTGTTTGTTGACAATTCTATTGTTGTTTTTGAGAATGTGCTGCGATTGAGGGAAAAAGGATTATCGCCTTTCCAGGCAGCTATTCAGGGCTCAAGAGAAGTTTTTCTTCCGGTCTTGGCAGCGACTTTAACCACAATGAGTGTATTCTTTTCCTTTGTCTATTTTACGGGACGGATGAAGATTTATTATCTTCCTTTAGCCATAATCATCTCTTCAGCACTGGCAGCTTCTCTTTTTGTGTCTTTTTCTCTAATTCCTGCATTAAGTCCCAGATTATTAAAGAAGGGAAAAAAAGAGAGAAAGGAGAAATTTCGAAACGTTTATGAAAAATTCTTAAAATTCATTCTCCGCCATCCTGTGGAAATTATCCTTGTTATAATTGCAGTATTTTATGGAACTTACAAATGGTTTAAAGCAGAAGTGACTATTAATGAGTGGTTCAGACCTTATTCAAAGCAAGTGCTTCGTGTTGGAATCACGATGCCACCGGGAACGCCAATAGAAAGGGCAGATGAGGTTGCAAAAAAATTTGAAGAGAAAGTTTTGGAAGCAACTTATGAGAAGGAGATGAATACCACGGTAGGGACTGAACGTGCGCTTATAGTAATAAAATTTCCCCCTAATATCGAATATTCTTACCGCCCTTATCTTATGAAAGAAGAATTGATTCAGCTTGCTACGAATTTTGCAGGAATAGGCGTCTCGATTTATGGGTTTGATCCGCAAGGCTATTATTCTTCTATTGGAACCGGAACATATTATGATTCGAGGATAAAATTTTTTGGCTACAACATGAAAAAGTTAAATGAAATTACTTCCAACCTCGAACGAACACTGAAAAGAAATCCTCGGATAAAAGAAGTCAGAAGGGTCTTTGCCAGATACTCCTGGTACAGGCTCGATTCATTCGAGTATGTTTTAAAAATAGACAGAGAAGCTATGAGAAAGTATGAGATTGATCCGCGATATCTTTATTCTCACTTGCAATCTCTTATTCAAGGAAGGGTATACGGCGCTCGGCTCAGGGCAAAGATTGCGAGCAAAGAGATGGACCTTTCCATCAAATTTCCAGAAGCCGAAAGGATGGATCTCAAGAACCTTCAAGATGCGCTCATTCAAACACGTGGAGGAGAATATTTGAGGGTAGGGGATATTACAATTCTGGAGGAAAGACCTATTGCTGGCTCTATCGATAGAGATGACCAGCAGTTCCAACAGACAGTCCAGTGGGAATTCAGAGGCCCTTATAAAGCCGCGGAAAAGTATAAAAAGACAATTTTTTCAAGACTCCAGCTTCCCGCAGGTTTTTCTGCGACCTTAGAAGAGAGTTGGTTTATGACAGAGGAAGAAAAAGGGCAGATGAAGTTTGCCATCATCTTTTCCCTTATTGTCATATTTATGATTTTGGCTTCTCTATATGAATCTATCATCCAGCCTTTTTTCATTCTTCTGGCTGTTCCTCTGGCATTGATAGGGGTTTTTGTGGCCTTTGTGATAGCTGATTTTCCTTTCGATTCCTCGGCCTACATAGGTGTCATCCTGCTGGGAGGGATTGTGGTTAACAACTCTATCCTTCTCGTTGACCATATTAATTTAAAGAGGCGCCAGGGGCTTTCGCTCCTTGAGGCAGTACTTAAAGGATCAAGGGAAAGAATCAGGCCAATTTTTCTTACAACTAGTACGACTGTTCTTGGAATGCTTCCTCTGGTCTTGATTCAGATAGAAGAAGGAAGGAGGCGCATTTGGTCCTCATTGGCCCTTTCAGCCGTTGGAGGACTTATCAGCTCAACAATTTTTATTCTTATTGTCATCCCAATTTTTTATTATTATGGTGACCGTATCCGTTCATTTGGTGCTGAGAGGATGAACGACTTTAGGAAAACCTGGAAAAACTTTTAATACCTCCTCAATCCTTTTGATTTAAATGCCATTTTTGTTATAAAATTTTTTTATGGAGGTACAAGATGGAATCTCTTTCCGTTTCAGAAATAATAAGAAAGATCCAAAAATTTCCAAAAAAGAATTTAATTCATTTGCCAACTCCTCTTCATAAATTGGAGAATCTCTCTCAAGCACTAGGCGGACCGGAAATTTTTATAAAACGCGATGATCTTACAGGATTAGCCTTGGGAGGGAATAAATCCCGCAAACTGGAATTCATTATTCATGATGTGCTGGATAAAGGTGCTGATGTCATAATAACTTGGGCCAGTTTACAGTCAAACTGGTGCCTTCAGACAGCGGCTGCAGCCAGAAAATTCGGCATAACACCCATACTTATCCTATTTAAAACATATGACCTTCCTGAAGAATACGACGGAAATCTTCTTCTAGATTTTATCCTGGATGCAGACATTAAGATAAGGGAAGGACCAAAAGGAAGTGTGGTAAAGGCCGAAGATGTCGAGGAAATATTGGAAGAAATTATTTTAGATATAAAAGAAGGAGGACATTCCCCCTACGTTGCGCCTATTGGTGGTTCTATGGTAGGAGGTTCCATGGAAAAGCCGCTTGGAGCTATAAGCTATGTAAGTGCTTTTGTTGAAATGTTAGAGCAAGCTGAAGCACATGGTTTTGAAATGGATTATGTTATTCATGCCTCAGGCTCAGGAGGAACTCAAGCCGGCTTGGCTGTTGCGGCAAGAGCATTAAAAGGAGGCACAAAGGTTTTGGGAATCAGTGTTTCCGATGATAAGGAGACATTCGGGAAAGATGTTTTAACCGTCGCCAAAGACACGGTGAATGCTTTGGGTCTTGATCTTGAGATCAACAAGGAAGATATAATTGTTTTTGATGAATATATAGGAGAGGGTTACGGAATAATTAACAAGGAAGTATCAGACACTATTCGGTTTGCAGCTAAAAAAGAAGGCATTTTTCTCGATCCTGTTTATACAGGTAAAGCCATGCTTGCTCTTTTTGATCTGATAAAAAAAGGGTATTTTAAGAAGGAGGATAAAGTAGTATTTTGTCATACAGGTGGAACACCTGCTCTTTTCCCTAATAAAGACAAAATTAGCAAGTTTCTTGGTTTATAGCATAAACGAAAGCAATTTCAAATGACCAATGAATTCAAAATTCCAAATAACAATCTCCAAATAACAAATAAGCACCAAATACCAATGACCGAAACAAAAACAGTCTATTCAGTTTATTCCGTCTATTCGGTCTGTTCCGTTTTAGCTATGAACTATCAGCCATTTTTACGTTTTGCGCTTTGTTATTTCTGCTTTCAGCTTGTTGCTTGTGGTTTATTAAGGTTGTTTTGTGATTTTGGTAATTGGAATTTGTTTGGATTTTGTAATTTGTAATTTGTAATTATAAAAGGAATATGACATGAAATTTGAAAGGCCAACCTTCAAAGATGTACTGGAGGCAAAAAGAATACTTAAAGAATATCTGCCACGAACTCCTCTTTATTCCTATCCCCAGCTTAATCAGCTTTTAGATGCCAGAGTATTTATCAAGCATGAAAACTATTTACCCACTGGCACATTTAAAGCCAGAGGAGGAATCAATCTTATATCGCATTTAAAGCGTGAACAGAGAGAAAGAGGGGTGATTACAGCCTCAACTGGAAACCATGCTCTTTCCATTGTTTATGCTTCCAAGCTGTTTGGTGTTCCTGTGACAATTGTCATGCCTGAAAAAGCAAATGTTACAAAGGTGAAAGCGATAAGAGGCCTTGGGGCACATATTGTTTTTTTTGGGCGAATATTTGATGAGGCCAAAGACTATGCTGAAAAGCTTGCAGGGGAAAAGAACGCGTGCTTTATTCATCCTGCAAATGAACCTTATTTGATAGCAGGAGTGGCCACATATGCTCTGGAAATTCTGGAGGATGTTCCTTCTTTAGATATGATCATTGTCCCAGTAGGAGGAGGGAGCGGTGCTTCTGGGTGCTGTCTCACCAAAGAGGCTGTAAATCCGAAAGTTCAGGTCATCGCTGTTCAGTCAAAACAAGCTCCTGCTGCCTATCTGTCATGGAAGAATAAAAAGATCGTCAAGGATAAAATGGAGACTGTTGCAGAAGGACTGGCGACTGAGATAGGCTATGAATTGACCCAGGAAATTCTCCAGGACTACCTTTCGGATTTTATTCTGGTCTCAGATGAAGAAATGGTCCAAGCCATTATTATCATCATGGAACTCATAAGAAATATGGCTGAAGAAGCAGGAGCCTCTCCTCTTGCTGCAGCGCTAAAGATAAAGGACAGGCTAAAGGGTAAAAAAGTTGCGCTTGTTCTTACAGGCAGCAATATTTCAATGGAAAGATTAAAACAGTTACTCTGTTAGTCTGTTGATTATAGGGGTCAGGCCTTGACTTTGGACATTTTTAAGCTAGTGTCGTGTCCTGCGTGAAGTATCGTATCAGGCACTCGTCATTCCCACGCAGGTGGGAATCCAGTATTTCTGGCTACTTCAGGCTTCTGGATTCCCGCTTCCGCGGGAATGACGGTCATCTTTGCGACATCACATAGATGACAGGACACTAGTCATTTTCTTTTAATGCTTTCCTTTTTTATCGATGGCTAAATGTCCAAAGTCAAGGCCTGACCCCAGTCCAATATAAAATAACAGACTAACAGACGAACTGATTAACCGAATAACCGACTGACCGACTAACAGTTTTACTTGCGTGTACTCTTCAAATATTTCAAGAATTCTGCATCGGTTGAGAGGATAAGCCAAGTCTGGTTGTCCATTATCGTACGGTATACTTCCAGGGTTTTCATGAACTGGTAGAATTCAGGGTCTAAATTATAAGCCTGAGCATAAATCTTGGTGGCCTCAGCATCGGCTTTTCCTTTGATCTCCTGAGCTTTCCGGTATGCTTCGGATTGAATCTTTTTCAGCTCCCGCTCTTTCTGCCCCCGGATTTCAGCACTTTTTCCGTCTCCTTCGGAGCGGTATTTTGCTGCGATTCGCTGCCTTTCAGCAATCATCCGATCGAAGACTTTACGCTGGACATCTTCAATATAATTGATTCTTTTTATTTTTATATCTTTGAGCTCAATACCAATTTCTGGGGTAACCAGAGAAGCTTTGTCCAGGATGATTTGTGCAATCTTATCTCTTCCTGTTTCGATTTCAGGAATAATGCTCGCGATGTCGAGAATGGCGATTTCCTCAGTTATTTCAAATTCCCGGTTTGAAGAACGGACAATTTCGATGAGGTCAAAATTTGCAACCGCGTTTCTTGTCTCACCATCTATGATATCATCGATCCTTGAGTGGGCTCCTCTCTCATCCCTTACTCTCTGGAAGAAAACAAGAGGTTCGCTGATTCTCCAGCGAGCATAGGTGTCAACCCATATGTATTTTTTATCTTTAGTGGGAATCTCGTTGGCATCTCCATCCCATTCCAGCCATCTTTTTTCAAAGAAGTTGGCTTTCTGGATGAAAGGAACTTTCATATGCAATCCTGGTGAAGTAATTGCATCTCCGATTGGCTCCCCGAATTGAGTGATAATCACCTGGTTCATTTCCGAAACTATGTAGAACGAACTGAGAAGAACAATGGCAACAACAAAGACTACGGCTGCAATTATAATATAGCTTGTTTGTTTGGTCATTTTTTCACCTCCTCCCCGAGATTCAGAAGCGGCAGGATGTTCTTTTGTTTTTCATCGAAGATGATTTTTTTGTTTATTTTTGGGAGAATTTCATTGATGGCTTCGAGGTAAAGACGCTTTCGAGTCACCAAAGGAGCTCTGACATATTCTTTGTAGATGGCCTTGAATCGATTCGCATCGCCTAGGGCGTTGTTTACTCTGGCCATGGCATATCCTTCGGCTCCTCTAATTGTCTGTTCTGCTTCGCCTTGTGCTCTTGGGACCACCTGGTTGTATTCTGACCAAGCTTCGTTTATTTTTCTTTCTTTTTCCTGGAGTGATTCATTTACTTCGTTGAATGCTGGTTTTACAGGATCAGGAGGATTGACATCTTGGAAGATGAGCTGATTGACCTCTAACCCAATTTCGTAGAGGTCGCAAAGCTGCTGGAGTTCCTCTTTTGCTTCCAATGCCATCCTAGCCCTTCCGATGGTGACCACCTCATCCACTGAGTTATCACCCACCACTCTTCTCACCACGGCTTCATTCATGTAGCGAAAAGTTGCTTCTGCGTCCCTTATTTTGAACAGGTAATTATAGGGATCTTTAATCTTGTACTGAACGATCCATTCCACTACCGCAACGTTTAAATCACCTGTGAGCATTTGGGCTTCCTTGATTGTTTCTCCCGTTACTCTGTATTCAGTCCTGATTCCTGCTTCTGCCGTCCGGAATCCAAATTCCGCTTTTAGCTGTCTTTGGACAGGTACTTTTATCAGTCTTTCGATCCCAAGGGGCAGCTTGAGGTGAAGACCTGGATTTGTGGTCCTGGAAAACTTGCCGAACTGGAGAATCACGCCTATTTCTTCAGGGCCGATCTGATAAAAAGATCCAACAAGCAGGATAAGAATAACAACTGCTGCAACGGTTAGTTTGATGAACACGGGTTTGATTTTGGGTAGTTTAAAATCCAAAGATGGAAAATCATTCGTCATAAAAACCTCCTCTTATCTTTTGAGTTGGAATTATAATAACACAGAAATAAATTAATATAAAGCAACTCAGTAACTAAAAACTCAAAGCTCAAAAATAATTATAGTAAGCCGTAAGCAGTAAGTCGTAAGCCGTAAGCTGAAATAAACCGAGGGGCTTGTTGGCTGAGCTGGAGAAAAATCTCGAATCCAATTACCTTATAGCCTTCGATATGGAATGGATCGACAGAATTCATGAAATAGATGTTGTACCGTCTGCCTAAAGAAAAGCTTTCATAAAAAAGCTCTCCATTTTTAAACAACTAGCTTGAGCTACTGACTCAATTGACTAAACTGTATTGTAAATTTATTTGAACAAATGTAAAATCAAACCTCAATGGTTTGAGTTGAAAAATGGCAGATGATGAATTCTTCATGCAGCAGGCTCTGGCAGAAGCGCAAAAATCTCTGGAAAGGGGAGAGGTGCCGGTAGGGGCGGTTTTGATCTCCGGCAAAAAAATCTTGAGCCGAGCTCATAATGAGCCGATTGTGAGAAATGACCCGACAGCTCATGCTGAGATTATTGCTATAAGACAGGCATGCAGTGAAAGAAAAAATTACAGAATTCCTGATTGTGAATTGTATATTACCCTTGAGCCCTGTGCCATGTGTTTGGGTGCGGCTGTTCAAGCAAGAATAAGGCGTATCGTTTTTGGTGCTTTAGATCCAAAAGGAGGTGCTGTCAAATCTATCATGAAGTTTCCATTTGGAAAAACAAATCATCGAATAGAAATAAAAGGCGGAGTTTTGGCAGAAGAGTGCAGTAATATTATAAAAGCATTTTTCAAGGAGAAACGCTAGACATACCTTTTCAGTTTGAAAAAATCGGAGAGGTGGCCGAGTGGTTGAAGGCGGCGGTCTCGAAAATCGCTATCTTGAGCAATCAGGATCGTGGGTTCGAATCCCACCCTCTCCGCCATGGAAAAGGAAAACTTTCTGGGCCTCATATGGGAACTCATATAAGGAAAGAATCGTTTGGTATGAAACTAAAAACATTTATTTTCATAACTCTGATGGGATCACTGTCCTTGATGGCATTGGCTCAAGCCGAAAACGGGAAAAAATCAGGCACATTCAGTTTTTATCTGGAAAACGATTTATTTGCTGGTACGGATCGTTATTACACAAGTGGCGTGAAGTTAACCTGGATTTCACCAGACCTAATGGGCAATCAGAAGAATTCCCGGTTGTTAAAATGGATTCATTCTTTAAGTAAGAAGTTTCCATTCATTAACAAGCCGGGATTTCATCATGCGATATCAATTTCCATCGGGCATAATATTTACACACCAGAAGATATCGAGCGCAGTGACCTGATTATGGAGGATCGTCCTTATGCGGGGATTTCCTATCTTGGAATTGGGTTCAACAGTCAAAGCAATTGCCGTATGTCTTCCCTGGAATTTTGTCTTGGAATAGTAGGTCCACATTCCTATGGAGAGAGATATCAAAAAATATTACATAAATTGATCAATGCAGATTACCCTAGAGGTTGGGACAATCAACTCAAGGATGAACTTGTCCTGGGGATCAATTATGATCAAAAATGGAGATTACTACGATCGGGAAAGGAGCGTGATTTTGGCTATGAATTGATTACACATATGGGAGGCGGATTGGGAAACCTATATACAGGTGCCACCGCCGGAATAGAGGTTCGGATTGGAAAGGACCTGCCGAACGATTTCGGTTCCTTCCCTATCCACCCAGGGGGGGATAGCAATGCTATCTTTTCTAAAGAGGATTCTCGCCTGTATTGTCATAGTCGGCCTAGAATCCATGCCTTTGCCGCTGTTAATGTAAACGCTGTCGTGCGAGACATTTTTCTCGATGGCAACACTTTTCAGGACAGTCATAGTGTAGAAAAAAAATCGTTTACAGGCGATATTGTGGTGGGAGTGGCCCTGGCAGTCAATCGTTTCAAAATAAGCTACGCTTACGTTTACAGAACAAAGAGGTTCAAAACCCAAAGGAAACCACAGGTTTTTGGGTCGATAAACATCTCTTTTTATTATTGAAAATTTAGGTCAAAAGTCTCCTCATAGTGATGTAAGAAATGATAGAATTAAATTCTGGAGATGAAAATAATGGAAATCAATATTGTTTGGGGAAAGAGCGAAGGAAAAACTCTAATAAGCTCTTTTGATAAAGCTCTGATTGAAGCAGGAATTCACAACTTCAATCTAATTCCTTTGAGCTCGGTAATTCCTCAAGGTGCTACTGTACGTGATGTTGGGACCTATAAATTTTTTCATAATATTGGTGATATTTTGTATGTCGTAATTTCTAGTTTTAGTAGTGATAAATCAAATACTCAAATCTCGGCAGGATTAGGCTGGGTTCAAACCAAGGAAGGAGGATTATTCATTGAATCGAAAGGTGAATATAGCCGTAAAGAGTGTGAGGAAGAGATCAGTAGAGGGTTGAAAGAGATGATGTCAGCCAGGGGTTGGAAAGGTGAGATAAAGATGAGAGTTGTAAGTCATAAGGTGAGAGAAATTGCAAATGTAACAGTAGCGGCAGCTTATGATTTTTAGCTGACAAAATGAATTTTGGACTGGACACACTTTAAAAGTTGGGTTATCGTAAAACATCACTATGTAGTATCTAGCGCAATCCCATAATAAAATGGAGGAAATATTTTGAGTGCAAAAATCATTGATGGAGAGGCTGTAGCGAGCCGTATTCGGGAACAAGTTAAAGCCGCTGTAGAGGAAATGGCCCAGAAACATGGCATTTGTCCCGGACTGGCAACCGTGCTGGTGGGAGAAAATCCCGCCTCACAGCAGTATGTGCGTATGAAACAAAACCGCTGCAAGAAAGTTGGTATCGAGTCATTCGGTCACACTTTAGCAGCTGAAGCCAGCCAGGAAGAAGTAGTAAGTTTAGTGCGCCACCTCGGTGAAAACACCAAGATACATGGCATTTTGGTTCAACTCCCTCTCCCCGGGCACATGGACGAAGAAGCAGTTCTTAATACTATTCCTTTACACAAAGATGTGGATGGATTCCATCCTGTTAACATCGGTCGCCTTGCCATGAAAAACCGCAAGCCTCTCTTTATACCCTGCACTCCGGCCGGCGTAATCCGGCTGTTAGAGGAGGCTGGCGCCGAGTTTGAAGGTGCTGAAGCTGTAGTATTGGGTCGAAGTAATATTGTCGGAATGCCAGTCGCTATGTTGCTCATCCACCGCAACGCGACTGTGACAGTATGCCACAGCCGGACTAAAGACCTGCCGGGCGTGTGCCGCAGTGCTGACATCCTGGTTGCAGCAGTTGGACGTCCACAGATGGTCAAAGCCGACTGGGTAAAACCCGGGGCTTTTGTTATAGATGTGGGCAGCAATAGGGTTGAAGACCCTGAGGCCCCAAAAGGTTATCGATGGGTGGGAGATGTTGATTATGATGAAGTGAAAGAAGTCGCCGGTGCTATCACGCCTTCACCTGGGGGAGTTGGACCGATGACCATCGCTGGGTTACTCCAGAACACGCTGCGTGCAGCCGAGTTTGCCATCGATAAGCTTTCGATCTCATGATATTCTCCTCTTTTTAATACGTAACTTCTCAATAAGTGTGGGTAGTAGCTATGGATTCCCGCCTCCGCGGGAATGACGATTGAGTGTAAGTGTCTGTCAGTTAATCAGTTAGTCAGTTAGACAGTTAGACAGTTAGTCTGTTAGTCAGTTTAGTCCGTTAAGATCATTATGTCCGTTTAGTCAGTTGATTCCGCTAGAAAAAGCAACGGAATAGACTGAACAGACGGAACAGACCGAATAGACAGTCATTTAGTTTTAAGTTTTGAGTTATCGGCTGATTGACCTTAGTGTTCTTTTCTGGTAAGTTAAAAATCCTCTCTAATAATGTTATATTTGTGAGGCGGAACGGAGAGGTGTCCGAGTGGCTTAAGGAGCACGCTTGGAAAGCGTGTGTGCGGTTAGATGCTGTACCGTGGGTTCGAATCCCACCCTCTCCGCCACGAAAATTTCTTTGGAATGATTGGAGAAAGAATGGATACTAAGTTTTATGTAGACATGGAGGATTTATACGGTGCCCATAATTACCTTCCATTGGATGTTGTCATCACAAAAGCAAAGGGAATTTGGGTTTGGGATGTCGAAGGGAAAAAATATCTTGATTTTCTTAGCGCCTACTCTGCGGTTAATCAAGGCCACTGTCATACAAAAATTGTGAAAGCTTTGACAGACCAGGCAAAAAAACTGACATTGACATCTCGGGCCTTCCGGAATGAGCAATGGCCATTATTAGCCAAAGAACTATGTGATTTAACCGGGTATAAGATGGCACTTCCTATGAATTCAGGATCTGAGGCGGTTGAGACGGCTGTCAAAGCTGCGCGGATGTGGGCATATAAAAAGAAGGAAATTCCACAGGACGAGGCAGAAATCATTGTGTGTTCCAATAATTTTCACGGCCGCACAATCACGATAATCAGCTTTTCTACAGAATCCTTGTACAGGAAAGATTTTGGTCCTTTTACTCCTGGATTTGTTGTAGTGCCTTATGGGGGAATTGGTGCTTTAGAGAAGGCAATTAATCAGAACACTGCTGCTTTCCTTGTCGAGCCAATTCAAGCTGAGGCCGGAATTTTATTCCCTCCAGAAGGATACCTGAGGGAAGCAAAAGAATTGTGTGAAAAAAACAATGTGCTTTTTATGGCAGATGAAATCCAGACCGGGCTAGGGAGGACCGGTAATCTTTTCGGATGTGACCACGAAGAAGTAAGACCCGATGTTCTTATAATTGGCAAATCACTCGGAGGAGGCTGCTATGCAATTTCTGCGGTACTAGCAGAGAGGGAAATCCTTGAGCTTTTTACTCCTGGAACACATGGATCAACTTTTGGAGCAAATCCTCTAGCCTGTGCTGTGGCGCGTGAAGCTATTCGAGTAGTCCGGGAAGAGAAAATGGTGGAGAATTCGGCTGAGCAGGGGATTTATTTCCTCAAGAAACTTAAAACTATTAAGAGTAAGCTTATAAAAGAAATTCGTGGAAGAGGATTACTCATAGGTATAGAGTTGAAACCAGAAGCAGGCGGAGCAAGACGTTTTTGCGAGGCATTGAAGGAAGAAGGCTTGCTCTGTAAGGAAACCCATAAAAATGTTATCCGTTTTGCCCCCCCTTTGATCATCAAACAAAAAGATCTTAACTGGGCCTTCAAGAAGGTTAAAAAAGTCTTTAAAGAGCTCAGTTAATCTGTTAGTCTGTTAATCAGTTAGTCTGTTAATCAGTTAGTCTGTTAATCAGTTAGTCAGTTAGTCTGTTAATCTGTTAATCTGTTAGTCAGTTAGTCTGTTAATCAGTTATCAGGTTGTATGTCTGCTTATTTTCTTGTATATTATTAAAAATCGTTAAGAGGGAGAATTAGAATGAAAAAGAACATTATTATTTTGTTATTCAGCCTTTTAGTGGCTGTTAGCTGTGTTGTTTATATTCCTTATCCTTATGATGAAGGCCCACCTCCAGAGGAAGAAGGATATTATGAAGAAGACTATCGAGACTACTCTTCAGGATTGGATGTTTCTTACTTCTATGAGTATTTATCTCCTCATGGAATATGGGTATCTCATTCTCTCTACGGGTATGTATGGATTCCCCAGATTGACAGATACGGCTGGCGTCCTTATACCTATGGACGATGGATCTGGACTGATTTTGGATGGACATGGATATCTCAGTTTAAATGGGGATGGGCTCCTTTTCATTACGGCCGTTGGGGTTGGGATGAATATCTGGGCTGGTTTTGGGTGCCTAATAATGTCTGGGGACCTGCATGGGTAACCTGGAGGAAAGGTAGCCATTATATTGGGTGGGCCCCCATTCCGCCAGAAGTACGTTTTGTGAAGGGGGTCGGAATCAGGTCTTTGCCTTTCTCTTTGCATGGTTCTTATTGGGTTTTTGTTGAGGGCCGTAATTTCTATGATGCCAGGCTTTATCGATATGTTCTTCCGAGGGAGCGGAATCTGATAATCATCAATTATACTATTGTGAAAACGAATATTGTTGTCCGTGATAATAGAATCATAAACAGTGGGATCGACATTGACCATATCCAAAGAGTTAGCAGGCAGAAGATTTCCAAGCATGAACTCCATGATGCGAGTAGACCAGGGCAGTCAAAAGTTAGAATCGGAAAGCTGGAAGTATACAGGCCAACCGTGAAAATAAATGAAGCAGCAAAGCCTGAGAGAGTCGTGACAAAAACAGAAGCCAAAGCAGCGATATCGAAAAGCAGGCTGAGGAAGTTCGACAATGAATCATCTTATGGAGAAGAGGCTCGAGTAAAGGAAGCTCAAGTACGCGAGGTAAGGCTTTTGGAGAGAAGCCAGAAAGTGGAAGAGAATGAGCTCAAAAGAAAGTCGGAAGAATATATAGAAGATGCAAAGAGCATAACAGAAAAAAAGAAGGTCGAAAAGGAATATAAAGGAAAAATAGAAAAACTTAAAAAACAACATTTAGTAGAAAAATCCCAGATAAAAAAGAGGCACAAAAAAGAAGAGGAACAGGTAAAGAAGAAGAAAATTAAGAAAAAGAAAGATAACTAGTTATCTTTCTTTCAGGTTAATCAGTTTGTCTGTTAGCCAGTTAGTCAGTTGTTCTGTTAATCAGTTGAATATTCTAATTAAAATAACAGACTAACAGACTAACTGATTAACAGGGGGAAAAACTTATATCGAATATTTCTGTCCCTGATTTCCACATTACGATTATCAAAACAAAATTGTTTTTTGAATTATAAAGGAATTGTGATAATATAATATTTAAATTTAAAAGGAACTCTGTTTCCTTTCCTAAATTCAACTGTCTTATAAAATGAGCTATTTAATTTATGCCCGAAAATACAGGCCTATGACATTTGAAGAGATGATCGGCCAAAAACATGTTGTCCAGACTCTTAAAAACGCAGTCAAAAACAACAGGGTTGCTCAAGCTTATATTTTTTCTGGAATGAGAGGGGTTGGAAAAACAACCACTGCTCGTATCCTGGCTAAAGCCTTAAACTGCCAGCATGGGCCTACACCTTCACCATGCAACAAATGTGAATTTTGTAAGATGATCAACGAAGACCGTTCTGTGGATGTTCTCGAGATTGATGGGGCATCAAACCGGGGAATCGATGAGGTAAGATCGCTGCGCGAAGGTGTAAAGTATAAGCCTATTCACAGCCGTTATAAGGTAATCATCATTGACGAAGTCCACATGCTTACCACACAAGCCTTCAATGCTCTGTTGAAGACTCTGGAAGAGCCACCGCCACATACTGTCTTTATTTTTGCGACGACTGAATTCCACAAGGTTCCTGCAACAATCATCTCTCGATGTCAGCCATTTGAATTCAAGAAAATATCCCAGAAAGAGATCATCAATCATCTTATGGAAATATCCAGGAAAGAAAACATTACGATTTCCTCATATGGCCTTAATCTTGTTGCCGAAGCTGCAGATGGAAGTTTGAGGGATGCTCAAAGCCTGCTTGACCAGGCTGTGGCTTTTTCTGGAGAAAACATTAGTGATGAAGATTTAAAAGAGATTCTAGGAACCGTTAGGAGAGAAATCCTTTTCGAGTTTTCAAAGGCTATCTTAAAAGAGGAGCCTAATCAAATTTTTCTTCTGGTAGAAAAGGTTATAGAAAGCGGTTATGACCTTCGGTTTTTTCATAAAGAGCTCACTCATCATTTTAGGAACTTGCTCCTGGTAAAGTCCGTTAAACATGTAAAAGAATTACTGCCTTTGAATGATGAGGAGATAAGTGCATTAAAACATGAAGTGGAAAAGGCTTCTTCTGAGGATATCCTCCGTTATCTTATTGCCCTTCAGCAAGGAGATCAAGGATTAAGATATTCTTCACATCCCAGAATTTATTTAGAAGCCTTATTGGTTAAATTGTGTCATTTTAAGAAGATTGTCCAGTTGAAAGATATTATTAAGGATTTGGAGAGTATAAAGAATGACATAAAAATTTCCACGGAAGTACAAAAGAATTTTAGCCTTGCCAATTCTGTCCCAGACATAGAAGTACAAAAAGAAAAAATTTCCATGGATAGGCTTCAAAATGAGAAAGAGGTGCCTGAAAAGGAAGAATCAGAATTCAGCACAAAAAGGTCTAACTTCGAACATTCCAAAGACATGCATCAAAAAAAGGTAGGCAAAGAAAAAGATACTGATATCGCTTTAAAAGATCCTACGGTTAAGTCTTTTTTAAATACCTTCAAGGCACATATAATTTCTGTTGAGCCGATAAAAAAGAGCAAAAATTAAAGATATAAAAAAGGTTTTTTGATTTGAGGAGAGGGAAAATGAAAGGAGTTACAAATTTACCAAAAATGCTGAAAACAGCAAAAGAAATGCAGGAAAAGCTGCAGAGAGAAATGGCAGAGATGAGGGTTGAAGGATCGAGCGGAGGCGGCATGGTGACCGTTGTCCTTGACGGAACAAAAAACTTGATTTCACTCAGGATAAGCCCAGAAGTTGTGAATAAGGATGATGTTGAAATGCTGCAAGATTTAATCATTGCAGCCTTTAATGATGCCGGGGCAAAAGTAGATGAAAACCTAACCCAAAAATTAGGCGCATTTGGTGCAGGACTCAAAATTCCAGGGCTTTTTTAATGTTAGGACAGGATCATCCATTAAACCGTCTTATTGAAGAATTGAAAAAAATTCCTGGCATCGGGGCAAAAACTGCACAAAGAATAGCATTTTATCTTATAGGCCTGCCACAAGAGGAGTCTGATAGTTTAGCTAATGCCATAAAGGAAGCAAAGAGGAAAACATTTTACTGTTCTATATGTAACAGCATAACTCATATTGATCCCTGCTACCATTGTTCCGATGAGGGCAGAGATGACAGGCTTATGTGTATAGTTGAAGAGCCATATAATATCCCTTCCATAGAAAAAACAGGTGTTTTTAACGGAAGATATCACGTTCTATTAGGAGTTCTTTCTCCCTTAAAGGGAATTGGCCCTGATGAGCTGAAGACAGAAAAGCTGATTAAAAGAGTTAAAGAGGGAAATTTTAAAGAAATAATCATAGCCACCAATCCTACAGTAGAGGGAGAGGCAACAGCACTCTATCTTGCGAAAATTCTAAAAAGTTTTAACGTAAAATTGACAAGGTTAGCCATGGGCCTGCCTGTCGGATCCGACATTGATTTTGCAGACCAGGTAACGATCAAAAAGGCCCTGGAAGGAAGGACTGAGTTAAAAGATTAACATTCTTGCTTCAGTCATTAGTTTTAACTATTATGAAAAATTTGTGATATTAGTGTATTGATATAATAAATAATATAAGAATAAACCTAGTGTCGTGTCATGCGTGAAGTATCGTATCAGGCACTCGTCATTCCCACGAAGGTGGGAATCCAGTATTTCTGGCTACTTCAGGCTTCTGGATTCCCGCTTCCGCGGGAATGACGGTCATCTTTGCGACATCACATAGATGACAGGACACTAGCAATTATAGGAGTTTAATCATGAAGAAGGTTTTTGAACCCATTGAAGGGAACACGGCTGCAACGCATGTGGCTTATGCATTTAGTGAAGTAGCTGCGATTTATCCTATAACTCCTTCATCATTGATGGGAGAATTAGCAGATGCCTGGGCAGAGCAGGGTCGAAAAAATATTTTTGGCCAAACTCTTGAGGTTGTTGAGATGCAATCAGAGGGAGGAGCATCCGGAGCTGTTCACGGCAGTCTTTCTGCCGGGGCATTGACCACGACTTTTACAGCTTCTCAAGGGTTAATGCTTATGCTTCCGAATATGCATAAGATTGCAGGCGAGCTTCTGCCGACCGTATTTCATGTGTCTGCCCGGTCCCTTGCTTGTCAATCTTTGTCCATTTTCGGTGACCATTCTGATGTTATGTCTGCAAGAAATACGGGATTTGCTCTTGTGGCTGCTGGTTCTATTCAAGAGACCATGGATCTGGCAGTTATTTCTCATCTGTCTACTTTAAAATCTAAGGTGCCATTCCTCAATTTCTTTGACGGTTTCAGAACTTCTAATGAAATTCAAAAAGTAGAAATGATACCTTATGACGTCATGGCTGAGCTTATTGAAATGAAGTATGTCAAGGAATTTCGCGAAAGGGCTATGAATCCGGAAAAACCGATGATGAAAGTTGGAGCTCAGAATCCAGATGTTTATTTCCAGGGAAGAGAGACTGTCAATAAGTTTTATGCAGTCACACCTGGAATCGTCCAGGAATATATGGACAAATTTGCTAAAAAGATAGGACGCCAGTACAAACTGTTTGACTATATTGGTGCTCCTGATGCTGAAAAGATTATTATTGCAATGGGATCTGCAACAGAGACGATCGAAGAAGCTGTTAATTATTTGACCGAAAGGGATGAAAAAATCGGAGCAGTAAAAGTCCGGCTTTATAGACCATTCTCGGCAGAAGCACTCATCTCTGCCATTCCAAAAACTGTTAAAAAAATTGCAGTGCTTGATAGGACTAAAGAACCCGGTTCTCTGGGAGAACCCCTTTATCTTGATGTTGCTGTTGCACTTATTGGAAAGGATATAAAGATTATTGGCGGCAGATATGGCCTTTCTTCAAAAGAATTCACGCCGTCGATGGTCAACGCTGTTTATGATCATCTTGACGGAAAATGCTTCCACAGTTTTACTGTTGGTATCGAGGATGATGTAACAGGCACTTCTATCTCCGTTACCAAAGAAATCGATACAGAACCCAAGGGGGTCATCCGTTGCAAGTTCTGGGGATATGGCTCTGATGGGACGGTTGGTGCAAATAAAAATTCTATTAAAATTATTGGTGACAGTACGGATATGTATACACAGGGTTATTTCCAGTTTGATTCAAAAAAATCTGGTGGCATAACAATCTCCCACCTGCGTTTTGGAAAAAATAAGATACAATCTCAGTACCTATTGAACAAAGTGGATTTTGTTGCACTGCACAAATCATCTTATATTGGACGTTATGATATCTTAGAAGGCATACGAGAAAACGGCATATTTTTACTGAATTCTGATTGGGAAGTGGATGAGGTTTTCGAACATTTCACTGAAGATATGCAGAGGACGATCATTGAGAAGAAAATTAAGGTTTACAACATAGATGCATTGAAGATTGCTCATGAAGTTGGCCTTGGTGCGCGTATTAATTCGGTAATGCAGGCTGCATTTTTCAAGATTTCTGGAGTGCTCCCTGAGGATGAAGCCTTGAAACTCATCAAAGATACCATTAAGAAAACATTCTTGAAAAAAGGAGAAAATGTTGTAAAGATGAATTGGGCAGCTGTGGACAGGGCTGCCGCTGCATTAGAGGAAGTTCCTATCCCCGATAAGATCACAAAATCAGCGCCTGTTATCAAACTTATTCCGGATGATGCTGACGATTTCGCTAAAGATGTTATTGATCCTATTATGCATTTCAAAGGGGATACAATCCCAGTTTCCAAGATGCCCTATGACGGGCGTGTTCCTACAGGAACAACAAGACTGGAAAAACGCGGTGTCGCAACTGAAGTTCCCAGATGGATTCCTGAGAATTGCATACAGTGTAATCAATGCTCACTAATATGTCCTCATGCTGCGATTCGGCCCAAACAGATTGACCCAAAGGATCTAAAAAATGCACCTGATAAATTTATTATAGTAAGATCAAAAACAAAGAATGAAAGAGATCTTCAATACAGGCTCCAAGTTTATATCGAAGACTGTGTCGAATGTTGGAATTGCATAGAAGTCTGCCCTTCTAAAGAGAAAGCTATCGAGATGGTTCCGATAAAAGAGGCCCGTGCCTCAGGAGAAAGAGAAAATGAATTCTTCTTTGAAAATCTTCCTGATAATGTTCTTAACGGAGCCAAACGGGAATCTATAAAAGGGAGCCAATTCCTTATGCCTTATCTTGAATTCAACGGTGCATGTGGCGGGTGTGGAGAAACCCCTTATGTTAAATTGGCCAGCCAGCTCTTTGGAGATAGAATGATTATTGCAAATGCAACGGGTTGTTCTTCGATCTGGGGAGGTACATTCCCAACCATGGCATATTGTAAGAATAAAGAGGGACAAGGACCCACATGGGCAAATTCATTGTTCGAAGATAATGCAGAATATGGATTTGGAATGCGTTTGGCAGTTGATGCAAACAGAAAACATCTTCTTAGTAGAATCAATAAATTGCTTAAATTAGGGACAACCCCAGAATTAAGTCAGGCTTTTGAAAAGAGTAAAGAACTCTGGGATTCAGTAGATGATGAGGCAAAGGAGTCGGCAAAAGCTGTAAAGCAAGCTTTACAAGGAGCGCTTGCTAGGGCTTCAGAGAAAGCCAGGCTCATAATTGAGGAGATTATCGAATTACAAGATTATATCGTAGATAAAAGCATATGGAGTATCGGCGGAGATGGATGGGCTTATGATATTGGATATGGTGGGTTAGATCATGTGCTTGCCTCTGGAAAGAATATCAATGTTTTAGTGTTGGATACAGAAGTCTATTCTAATACAGGAGGGCAGGCATCTAAAGCAACTCCTACTGGTTCAGTGGCAAAATTTGCAGCGTCGGGCAAGAAGACAAAGAAAAAAGATCTTGGTCGAATGGTTATGATTTATGGTTATGTCTATGTTGCGGCAGTAGCAATGGGTGCAAATCAAAATCAATGCTTGAAAGCTTTTTTGGAAGCAGAGGCTTATAATGGCCCATCTTTGATTATTGCTTATTCTCCTTGTATTAGCCACGGTATCGATATGACGAAAACTCAGGCTGAAGAGAAACTGGCTGTTGATTCAGGCTACTGGCTGCTGTACAGATATGATCCATTGCGTGCAAAAGAAGGCAAAAATCCTTTAATATTGGACTCAAGAGAACCAAAACTTGATTATCAAATATTTCTCAACAATGAGATCCGTTATCGTACTTTAACACAACAATATCCTGAGATTGCAAAGGTGCTTTTTAAACAGGCTGCAAAAGAAGCGAAGGAAAGATATGAAGATTACAAAAGAATGGCTGAAAAATAAATAAAGCGGAGCCATCTCTGATCGTATCTCTAGGGTCTCTTATTGTAGTCAGCCTTCTTACAAAGAAGCAAAAGCCTGAAGAATTGGAAAAATTCTTCCCTAAATTCGAAACTCCATAATTTTTTGTATCTCATCCCCGTTGGTTTTGTTTATGAGTAAGACAAATATGTGGTTTTTTCCATGGCGGAGCATATCCAAATCTTTTTCGATGATAAAAGGAATCTCAATTTTGAATTTCATTTTTTTATTTTCTCTGAGCTCTTCTTCATCGATTTTAACCTCAAATGAATCTCCATGTTTCCAGACAAGATGTCCTTTAGAATCTTTTAACTCAAGGCGGACTTCCAGCATTGTCTTTAGCTTATTGTCTTCCTCCTTAAACCATATGTTTGCGTAAGGAACATCAATAATGATGATTCCTTCCACCTTATCCGGTTCGACCAGTGTCTTTTTAACATTCCAGTTAAAATCAAAAAGAATCGTTTCCCCTATTATAGTCTGCATAGACTGTGCTTGGGCCTTGCTGAGATCATGCATATACGCTAAGTTTATGTATGTAATCAATTTAAAAATTCCTAAACAGTTCGAATCAACGAAAATAACAGGGAAATTTCCGTAGTACCAGATTTCTCCACATCCGCCACCAGAGCTCATGGGATTAGTTGATCTTTCTGTGGGAGGCCCGAAAAGGACATAGATTCGCCCCCTGTCTGTCAGGTATCCTGGTTTTGGTTCTGTTCCGAAAAGCTCATTCGCCTTCTCAATACGATCAAGATATTCCATCTTGAACTCATTCTCTTCTGTATTTGGATCAGGGTCCCGACGCTTCCAGAATTCTTCCTTAAAGTTTTCCCTTTCAGAATCAGGCAGTTCGAGAAAGATTTTCCTTTCCTGGCTGGTAATGATGTATCTGACTTTGGATAAAAACTCAGCATTTTTAGGATCCAACTTCTGTTCTAATTTGTAATAATAACAGGAGCTGGTAAAGAAAAAAGAAAAACAAGAAATCAACAGAAGAGAAAAAATCAATAAGATAGGATATCTCGAGCCCTTAATCTTTTTTAATTTCAGTGAGTTATTCATTTTTTTTCCTTTAAAGCCTCCACATTCTTACGAATTTGAGGTCATATATCTTCTACTATATAGATTAGAGTGAACTGCTGGTAAATTCAAGATAAAAAACTGAATAAAAATGGCATTGACTAGAGAACATTTATCGTAACTTCTCAATAAGTGTGGGTAGTAGCTATGGATTCCCGCCTCCGCAGGAATGACGATTGAGTGTAAGTGTCTGTCATTCCTGCACCTGCTAATCGCCTTCGCGGGCACAAGCTTCGCAGGTGTAAACTTGTCCCCGCGAAAGCGGGGAACAGGATGAGATATTATCTCAATTTCTTCAGGACAATGGCTGGAATGTGGCTCTCCAGTGAGGGATAAGCCTCAATAAGACGCATGATATCAGTAAGGTCTTTCTGACGTTTGCTTCTTCGGCGTTGCTCGTCCAAATAGGCCCAAACCTTTCCCTGAAGAACATCTTCAATGCAGGCTACGCTCATTCTATATCCAAGTATTTCTTTTAAAGAGGAGCGGGATATGAATTCCTGATAGCGAGAATCGGTCTGAATCTGAATCCTTAAGTCAGATTTGTAACTGGTCAAATTCACACTTGGTTTAAATTTCTCGACCTTTATACCTTTAGCTGAGGCTTTTTTACAGACTTTATCAATGTCCAAAGTATTCACGACAACATCAAGGTCAAGACTGACAACCGGTTCAACATAAGCATTTACGGCGAGCCCTCCAACAACACAATAAGTTACTTTGGTTTTCCCAAGGATGTCCAGGAAAAGCTGCAGAATATCTACCTGTCCTTTGGCTACGGCGTTCATAAATTCTTTACCAGTCATTTTAAAGACATTCCTATAAAAATTTCACTATTGCGTGTTCGATATAATTTCCAACTTTCAACACTTTTTGATTTTTTCGATTCTTGGATGAACTTATCATACTATAAATAACATGATTTTGATAGACATCGAATCGAATCATCATAGAAGATTTTAAATGACAAGATGATAAGTACTTCGGTTAGATTTTTAAATGACTTGACAGGGACATTACACTCAAGACTGATAGATTTTATTATATTTGCCTATTTGGAATATTAGAGCCGTTTAGAAAGAGATGGGAAAAAAGGTGCAGGCTACTTTTTCTGAAGAAGGGCTACAGTCCCCTTCGGGGACAGTCCCTACAGAAAATGTACTGGTTGCTTGCATTTAGGCAGGCATTGCTATATAAAAAATGTAATTTTGGAGCCAGATATGAAGAAATGAGGAGATGACGAATTTTCAAAATAAATAATGATAGGAGATTGATATGAAGCGATATTGTATTTTTCTAACATTATTGCTCGTGGCCTTCTCAAGTTCTTGTCTTAAGGCTGAAGAGAAAGATCTTTCCTTTCTAACTCTTGAGAGGATCTTCAGCTCAAAAGAATTTTCGCCTGAGCAATTTGGTCCTGCGCGTTGGCTTAAAGATGGCTCTGGATACACGACACTAGAACGGTCGGAAGCCAAAAAAGATAGTCGGGATATTGTTCTGTACGATCCAGAATCAGGCCGCCGGGAAATAATGGTTCCAGCTGTAAGCCTTATTCCCAAGGGGGGATCATCACCGCTAAAGATTGACAATTATGTGTGGTCATCTGACGGGAAGCTTCTTCTCATATTCACGAATACCAAACGCGTGTGGCGGCAGAACACCCGTGGAGATTACTGGGTTCTGAATCTCAAAACTTGGGACTTGCACAAGCTTGGAGGCGATGAAGAACCGTCGACACTGATGTTTGCAAAGTTTTCACCGGATGGGCGTCGAGTTTGCTACGTCTGCAAGAATAATTTATATGTCGAAGATCTTGCAGACAAGCGGATCACTCAAATAACTACGGATGGATCTCGCAGGATTATCAATGGCACTTTTGACTGGGTGTACGAAGAGGAATTTTCCCTGCGGGATGGATTCCGCTGGAGTCCAGACGGAAAGTCTATTGCTTACTGGCAGCTCGATACAAAGGGAGTACGCGATTTCTATCTCATAAACAATACGGAAAATCTTTATCCTCGCATCATTCCTGTACAATATCCAAAGGTTGGAGAGACAAACTCTGCATGTCGCATCGGAGTAATAAGTGCCGAAGGAGGGGAAACGCAATGGTTTAAGGTTGAGGGTGATCCTCGAAACCATTATATTGCACGAATGGATTGGGCAGCGGATTCTAAAGAGATTGTTTTTCAGCGCCTCAACCGCTTACAAAACACAAACAAAGTTATGCTTGGCAATGCTAAAAATGGGCAAGTTAAGACCATACTTACTGATAGTGACAGCGCTTGGGTTGAGGTCGTGAACGATCTCCGCTGGCTCGATAGCGGCAAACGCTTCACATGGGTAAGCGAGCAAGACGGCTGGAAGCATGTTTATCTAGATTCAAGGTCAGGGAAAAGGGTCCTCTTAATCACTCCTGGAGAATTTGATGTCATAAGCATTAGGAGCATTGATGAAAAAAGTGGCTGGTTGTACTACATTGCTTCACCTGATAATCCGACCCAGCGCTATTTGTATCGAATCAGGCTTGATGGCCGGGGCAAGTCTGAACGACTGACCCCAATGGATCAAGAAGGAACCCACAGTTATCAGATATCAACGGATTCGAAATGGGCTTTCCATACCTATTCCTCCTTTGATACACCGCCAGTAACAGAGCTTGTGCGTTTACCGGAACACGATGTAGTGCGGACACTTGTGGGCAACTCCAAACTCCGTAATAAAGTTGCTGCGCTCAAGCGCCGCCCGCCAGAATTCTTCCGTGTAGATATCGGAGATGAAGTGCTGGTCGATGCCTGGTGTATGAAACCCTTTGATTTTGATCCGGAAAAGCGCTACCCCTTGTTCTTCTACGTCTATGGAGAGCCTGCCGGGGCTACTGTAAGGGATAGTTGGGGAGGGTCACGCTATTTATGGCATCTCATGCTAACACAACAGGGATATCTTGTAATGAGCGTGGATAACCGCGGAACCAATGTGCCGCGTGGCCGCGAATGGCGGAAGAGCATCTACCGCCAGATTGGAATTCTTGCCTCTTCGGACCAGGCGGCTGCTACACGGGCTATTATAAACAGCAGGCCTTATGTAGATTCGAACAGGATAGGAATCTGGGGCTGGAGCGGCGGCGGTTCCATGAGCCTCAATGCCATCTTCAGATATCCTGATCTTTATCACACGGCTATGGCAATAGCATTTATTAGCAATCAGCGCTTTTATGATACGATTTACCAGGAGCGCTATATGGGATTACCAGAGGATAATGTAGAGGGTTTTAAGAATGGCTCTCCCATAACTTATGCACATCAACTGAAGGGAAATCTTCTTTTAATACATGGAACAGGCGATGACAACTGTCACTATCAGAACTGTGAAGCACTCGTTAATGAGTTGATCGCACATAATAAACGTTTCTCGATGATGTCATATCCAAACCGTTCTCATGGAATACATGAAGGAAAAAACACAACACGCCACCTCTACGAGTTGCTCACTTGGTATTTGAAAGAAAATCTGGAGGCCGGCCCCAAATCACGCTGATTGATTTGTTAAGGTAGTTAAAGTTAAAGTAGTTAGGCTGTGCTAACTGGTTGAATACATAGAAAGTGGCCTCCGAATGCAGTCCTGTTCTGGCCAGTGAGGGAAAATCCTCAGCATCGACATCAACCTGTTGGCCTTTGCCCATTTTCCTTTCCTGGAGCCAGGGCTCCCCATTCTTAACTGTCACTGGCAGAAGAGAATATTTTTTATCTTTCAAAAAAACAATTAAAATCTCTGTTCCATTTTCTGCCGTAAATGGAGAAGGAAGAGGAGTAGCACACTCCTTGCAATACTTGGAATCAGAAGGATTATGAGTTTGACATTAATTATTTCCTGTGTTAGGAATTACAGAAAGGAAATTAATAAAGAAATTCAAACATTCCAGATAAATTAATAAAATAAACAAACGAATATGAACATCTTAATCGTAGGCGCGGGGGAGGTTAGTTTTCATCTAGCCAAGCGACTTTCTGCAGAAAAGCATAACATAACTGTATTAGAAAAAGATCTTGAAAAAGCGCGACATGCAGAAGAACACCTGGATGCTATGGTCATGGTTGGTTCAGGTTCCAGTTTAGAGGATTTGAAAAACGCTAACATAAAACAGGCAGATGTTTTTGTAGGGCTCAGTAATTTCGATGAAGTCAACCTCCTGGGTTGCCGATTTGCTCAAAAATTAAATATTCCCCATAAGATCGCACGCGTTCGCAATCCTGAGTATACCCGGCCTGACTTTATTCTATCGCATGAGGAGATGGGTGTAGATCTCCTCATTCATCCTGAGAGAGAAACAGCCGATGCCATTGTACACCTGATTCACCAAAGCAGTGCTACTAGTGTGGTGGAGTTTGCTGGAGGAAGGGTTCAACTGTTGGGTATCCGCCTGGAACGCAACTCTCCTATATTAGGGCAGCCAATAAGAGAACACTGGCGCAAATATGGAAACCTGCCAGCCCGTATAGTCGCGATTAAACGGAAGGAGTTTACATTAATACCCACTGGGAACGAAATTCTGGTTGCCGGGGATCAAATATTTGTCATTTGTGAAAAGGATTTGATTCCTACCATTGTGCATATCACTGGTAAAAAAGATGTTTCCATTCAAAATATCATGATTCTTGGTGGAGGTTTAATTGGACAGTTTATAGCCAAGAGCTTAGAGGATGATATCAATGTCAAAATTATCGAAGCCCGTTCGGATAAGTCAGAAAAGATAGCCAATATACTCAAAAAAACATTGGTTATTCATGGGGACGGTACCGATATAGACCTGCTGGCAACAGAGGGCATCCTCGATATGGATACATTTATCTCTGTAACCGGTGACGACGAGACAAACATTATTTGTACCCTCATTGCCAATCATCTAAAAGTGCCTCGCACTATTGCATTGGTGAATAAAACTGAATATTTACCTATTACATCCACTATTGGCATGGATGCGGTTGTGAGTAAACAATTGATTACAGTCAATGCTATTCTGCGTTTCATCCGGAGAAGCACTCTGGAAAGCGTTGCCTCAATTCCAGGCTTAGATGCAGAGATTATTGAGATAATTCCCCGCAAAGGTTCCAAGATTACGAAACAACCACTAAAAAGTTTGAATTTTCGGCAATCTGCAATCTTAGGTGCTGTGACCCGAAATAACGATGTGATTATTCCTACTGGTGATACACAGGTACAAACCGGGGATCGTGTCGTGGTTTTTTCCCTTACGAAAGCAGTCGCTGAGGTAGAGAAATTGTTTAAATAACCTGAAGCGTTAATGGAGATATTTTCTATCCCTTATTGATTAAATATAATCTGGTAATTTTTGTATGCATATTTATTTGGTTATCCACATTCTGGGATTTCTCTTAATTTTTCTCTCAGCAGCGATGTTGCTGCCCATCCCCTTTTCGCTCTACTATGGTGAAGGTGACTATATTTTCTTTATCATTTCAGCCCTAATCACTTTTGCGGTAGGTTTCGCTGCCTTCAAATTTACACGCTTGGATCGAGATGTTCGTGCTCGGGAGGGTTTTGCGATTGTTACCCTGGGCTGGATTTCTTTTTCTTTGCTTGGATGCCTGCCGTTCCTATTATCGGGATATATTCCATCACTTACCAATGCTTTTTTCGAAACAATGTCCGGTTTTACCACCACAGGGGCAACAATCTTAGTTGACATCGAAAAGCTTCCTCACGGACTTCTCTTCTGGCGAAGCTTCACCCACTGGCTGGGAGGAATGGGTATCATCGTTCTCTCGATCGCAATTCTTCCCTTTCTTGGAGTAGGTGGTATGCAGCTTTTTAAAGCTGAGGTGCCCGGGCCTGCTCCAGACAAACTAACCCCGCGTGTCACACAAACCGCTAAGATATTGTGGGGAGTATATATTTTGATATCCTCCATGGAAACGATTTTATTAATGCTGGGAGGAATGAATCTTTTTGATGCTCTGTGTCATACTTTTGGGACAATGGCTACTGGCGGCTTTTCAACAAAAGATGCCAGCATCGGCCATTACAACAGCGTTTATATTGATTATATTATCATCTTTTTTATGCTTGTTGCTGCGACAAATTTTTCCCTTCATTATCGCTTTATAAAAAGAGAATTTAAAAGTTATATCAAAAACAATGAGTTTCGCCTTCTTATATTTTTAATTTGTAGTGCTACGCTTTTTGTTGGAATGCATACTTTTTTGCATCATTATTCAAATGTTGAAATGGCGTTTCGTAAAACATTATTTCAAGTAACCTCTATTCTCACAACTACCGGTTACACAACAGCCGATTTTGAGCAGTGGGCATTTAGCTCACAATTCATACTTTTTCTATTAATGTTTATTGGCGGTTGTGCAGGGAGTACGGGCGGCGGAATGAAAATCATTAGGCTATACGTGCTGATTAAATTTGTTTTTGCCGAAATTAGGCGTTTGATGCATCCAAAAGCGGTTATCCCGATTCGTGTGGGAAATACTGTTATTCCTCGCGATATTGTAAGAAATATTCTCGGATTTTTAGCGCTCATGACCGGTTTGTTTATTTGTGGCGTTATTGTGATGACTATTTTAGGATTGGATTTGGTATCTGCTTTTGCAGCCGTTGCGGCCACTCTGAACAACATTGGCCCCGGGCTTGGCAGCGTAGGTCCGACCGATAATTACGCACATATTCCCCTGATTGGAAAATGGGTGCTTACTTTTTTTATGTTGGCTGGACGCTTAGAAATCTATACGGTGCTCGTCCTTCTCGCACCTTCTTTCTGGAAAAAACAATAGGGACAGAGTAAGTAAAAGGTGTGAAAAATGAAATCAATAAAGCCGATTTTAGCCTATCTTTCTTTGTTTTTCATTGTATGGATTAATCTTGAGTCCGCAAGGCCATTCAGGAAACATTGAAAAAGGAGGGAATATTTGAAGATTTCACAGATTGATGTTTTTCAGGTCAATTATAAGCTTTTGGATCAGAAATATACCTGGTCCAGGGGACAGTCGGTCACTTCTTTTGTCAGTACAATCGTCAAGATGTCCACAGATGAGGGATTAAAAGGTTTTGCAGAAGTCTGTCCTCTTGGCTCAGCATACATGGAGGCTTACGCACAAGGTGTGCCCAGCGGAATAAATGAAATAGGGCCTCTGCTCGTAGGAAAAGATCCGTGCCAGATCAATATCATCAATGCCCTCATGGATTCCGTCATGAGCGGGCATAGCTATGTGAAGGCTCCTCTTGATACAGCTTGCTGGGATATACTGGGTCAGGCGACAGGGATTCCACTCTGTACACTGCTGGGGGGGCGTTATGTTGAAAGCTTTCCTCTTTATAGAGCTATTTCGCAGGGTTCTTCTGATGAAATGAAGGATGGTGTTGCTCGCTACAGGGAGGAAGGATACAGGCGGTTTCAGCTCAAGGTTGGTGGTGATCCGGATGAAGATATCGAGCGTATTAGAGCTGTTCTTGAAGTCATTAAACCTGGAGATATACTTGTGGCTGATGCAAACACTGGCTGGATAACGCGCCATGCGATACGCGTGGTTAATGCCTTGGTAGGGGAGGACCTCTATATTGAACAGCCATGCCTCACCCTGGAGGAGTGTCTTGTCATACGGGAACACACGCGGCTGCCGATGGTGTTAGATGAAATAATAAAGGGAGTTGGTTCTTTGATGAGGGCCTATAATCATAGAGCCATGGATGTCGTAAATATAAAGATTTCCCGGGTAGGGGGTATGACAAAAGCCAAACAGATAAGAGACTTGTGTGAGACACTTGGAATTGCGATGACAATTGAAGACAGTTGGGGAGGCGATATAACAACTGCGACAATCGCCCATCTTGTAGGGAGTACGAGGTCCGAATTCTATTTCACCTCTACTGACTTTAACAGTTACAATGATGTGAGGCTTGCTGAGGATGCGCCCAGAAGAATAGAAGGGCGTCTTCCCGTACCTTGTGGCCCGGGTCTAGGTATTAATGTAGATGAAAAAATATTGGGTGAGCCGGTGCTTACTATTAGATAAAAATTAGACCTTTATTCGATATGGATATTTTAAAAAATTTATAGTAATATCCATTTTCGCCGTAATTTTATTCTGCAGAAAATATAAAGAAATATGGAAAAAAAGGAATTATTTGCATCGCGATGGGGAATCATTTTTGCCGGCTTGGGAATGGCAGTAGGGACAGGAAATATCTGGCGTTTTCCTAGAATTGTTGCTCAATTTGGAGGAGGTGCTTTTATAATTGCCTGGCTTATCTTCCTCTTTCTATGGGCCATGCCTTTACTTATAATTGAGATGGCTATAGGCAAAAAAACAAGGCAGAGTGTTGGGGCATCTTTTGGGAAGATATTAGGACAAAAATATACCTGGATGGGAATTTTTGTGGCTTTTGTAACTGCTGCCATAACCTTTTACTATACAGTTGTCACAGGATGGTGCCTGAAATATTTTTTGGCTACTGTGTCTCAGGGATTGATCAAATCAGATTCTCAAAAGTTCTGGCAAAGTTTTACTTCCTCATGGGAACCTGTAATTTTCCACTTTGCCGCAATCGCGATTGGCTGTGCTATTATTTATGCAGGCGTGGTCAAAGGCATAGAAAGAGCCAATAAAATTCTCATTCCTGCTCTTTTTACCATTCTAATCATAGGCTGTGTGCGCGCCATTACCTTGCCTGGTGCTTTTCATGGCTTAAATTTTCTATTTTCTCCGAATCTCTCAAAGCTGGCTGACCTCAAGCTCTGGCTGAATGCCCTCAGTCAATCAGCATGGTCTACTGGAGCAGGGTGGGGTTTAATGCTGACTTATGCAATTTATTCGCATAAGAGAGAAAATCCTATACTTACTTCAGCAACAATAGGGTTTGGCAATAATATGGCTTCTCTTTTAGCGGCAGTAATGGTTATTCCAACTGTTTTTTCTTTTTTTTCAGGTCAAAATTTCTCTCAGGAAAGAGTCCTTGAAGTAATGAAAGCAGATAATCAGGGGCTGACTTTTATCTGGATTCCCAATCTGTTTTCACAGATTCCCTATGGATCTTTTTTCTTGGCTCTTTTCTTTCTTGCTCTTTGTTTTGCTGCATTTTCATCCCTTATTTCTCAGCTGGAACTAATCACCCGTATTCTGATTGATGCAGGATTGATCAGGAAAAGGGCTGTCGTTGTCGTTGGAATATCCTGTTTCTGTCTAGGTTTTCCTTCGGCGCTCAGCATGGGATTTTTCAACAACCAGGATTGGGTTTGGGGTCTGGGTTTGATGGTAAGCGGATCCTTCTTCATTATCCTTGTGCTTAAAATTGGGCCAAAAAAATTCCGAGAAGAAATTCTTGAAACTTTTGACAGTAAAATCAAATTAGGCAGAGCATTTGACTTCCTTGTAAAGTTTTTACTTCCCATTCAAATTCTAGCCATGCTTGGCTGGTGGTTGTGGGACAGCTATTCTAAAAATCCCGGCAATTGGTATAACATTTTTTCTCAATCCTCAGTAGGAACAGTCCTTTTTCAGTGGATTGTTGCTATAGTCATATTTATACTTTTAAACAAAATCATCAGCAGAAAAATGCTAGGGCCAGTGGATTCAAAAACAGGATGAAAGGAATAATTTTCGACATCAAGAGATATGCTATCCACGACGGGCCAGGTATTCGAACTACAGTTTTTTTTAAAGGATGCTCTCTTAGGTGTGAGTGGTGCCATAATCCTGAGGGCATAGAATCAAATCCTGAAATTATGGTGCACTCAAACAGATGTGCAGAAGAGTGCTTTGCCTGTGTATCTGAATGTCCTCAGAGTGCAATTTTAAAAGATGGGAACTCAGTTGTGATTGACCAGGCGAAATGTGATCTGTGTGGAAGCTGTGAACAAGTTTGTGTTTACGAAGCCCTTGAAATTGTTGGAAAAGAAGTAACAGTTGAGGAAGTCATGGAAGATATCGAGAAAGACATGATATTCTTTGATGAATCAGGCGGGGGCGTCACATTTTCTGGAGGAGAACCATTGATGCAGCCCGATTTTTTGGAATCAATTCTTGTAGAATTGAGAGAAAGAAAAATTCATTCGACAGTGGATACTTCAGGATATGTTTCCTTTAAGGACTTGGACAGGATTTCCGATAAAGTAGACCTTTATTTGTATGATCTTAAATTGATGGATGAAAAAAAGCACATAAATTACATAGGAAAGTCCAACAAAACCATACTCGAGAATTTGAAGAAACTCTCAGACAGAGGGATTTCTGTTGCTGTTCGTATTCCGCTCATATCAGGAATCAATGATGACGACAAAAATATCCGGATGACCGCAGAATACCTTCATACTCTAAAAAACATAAAACAAATAAACCTCTTGCCTTACCATAAAGGGGGATATGAAAAACGCAAAAAACTGGTAAAGAAAAAATCACGGAAAACTTTTCAAGCACCTTCGGATAAAAGGATTAATGGGATTAAAAGAATTTTATCTGACTATGGCTTCTCTGTAAAAATAGGAGGATAAGACGTGAAGGAGAGAATAAAAAAGCTGAGGGAGCAAAGCGTGAGCACAAAACCTTTCATCACTCCAGAAAGAGCAAAGCTTGTTACCGGGTTTTACAAGAGTGATATTTCGAATAAAGTTTCTTCTCCTGTTCAGAGGGCATTGGCCTTCAAACATTTACTCGAACACAAAGAGATATGCATCAATGAGGGAGAGCTTATCGTGGGAGAACGAGGTCCTGCTCCCAAAGCAACTCCAACTTACCCAGAAGTTACAGCACACAGCCTTAAAGACCTCAGAATCTTGAATACGCGTGAGAAAACAACATTTACAGTGGATGAAGAAACCAAAAAATTATACAAAGAAGAAATCATTCCTTTCTGGAAGGGAAAATCTATAAGGGACAGAATCTTCAGCGAAATGTCCAAAGAATGGAGAGATGCCTTTGATGCGGGAATTTTTACCGAGTTCATGGAGCAGAGAGCGCCAGGACATACTGTTTTAGACAATAAAATATACAAGAAAGGATTTTCTGATTTTAAGAAAGACATAGAAAAAAGTTTAGAAAAATTGGATTTCTTGAATGACCAGGAAGCTTACAAGAAAAGGGAAGAACTCAAGGCTATGAAAATATGTGCGGATGCGATCATCATGTATGCAAAGCGACATGCTGAGAAAGCAGAGGAGCTGGCAAAAAAGGAAACTGATCCTGAAAGAAAAGAAGAGTTAGAAAGGATTGCGGAAATCTGTTCCTATGTTCCTGAGCATGCACCCCGGAATTTTTGGGAAGCTTTACAGTGCTACTGGTTTGTTCACCTTGGAGTCATCATAGAATTCAACACATGGGATTCGTTCAACCCGGGAAGACTTGACCAGCATCTTTGTCCTTTCTACAAAGGAGAGTTGGAGCAGGGGAGTCTCACGCAGGAGAAAGCAAAAGAGCTTTTACAGGCATTCTGGATAAAATTTAATAATCAACCTGCTCCTCCCAAGGTAGGAGTGACTGCAGAAGAGAGCGGCACATACACTGATTTTGCCTTGATAAACACAGGCGGCATCAAGGCAGATGGTTCTGATGGAGTCAACGAATTGTCGTATCTTATCCTTGATGTGGTCGAGGAAATGAGGATATTGCAGCCAAGTTCTATGGTGCAGATAAGCAAAAAATCACCCGACAAATTCCTGAAAAGGGCATTAAAAATAGTAAAGACAGGTTTCGGACAGCCGTCTATTTTTAATACGGATGAAATTGTTCAAGAACTTGTAAGGCAGGGGAAATCCGTCGTTGATGCGCGGAACGGAGGAGCCAGCGGCTGTGTTGAGACCGGAGCTTTTGGCAAAGAAAATTATAATCTTACTGGCTATTTCAATTTGCCAAAAGTCTTTGAGATTACTTTGAACAATGGAGTTGACCCTCGGACCGGGAAAACAATTGGCCTTCAGACTGGAAATCCTGAAACATTTGCTTCGTATGAAGAATTGTTCCATGCTTTTAGAAAGCAGGTAAATTATTTTATCGACATCAAAGTAAAGGGGAATAATATTATCGAACGCCTGTACGCTGAGTACTTGCCTACACCATTCCTATCAATCCTAATAGATGATTGTATTGCCAACAGTAAGGACTATCATGACGGCGGTGCGCGCTATAATACATCTTACATACAGGGAGTAGGATTGGGGACGATAACCGATGTGTTGACGTCTGTAAAATATAATGTTTTTGATAAAAAGCACATCAGCATGCAGGAGCTGCTGGAGGCCCTGAAAAATAACTTTGAGGGGTATGAGCCTTTGCGCCAGAGATTTATGAACAAGACTCCCAAATACGGGAATGATGACGATTATGCCGACCATATCATGAAGTCCATCTTTGAGGTCTATTATGAGGCTGTAGATGGAAGGCCAAATACTAAAGGAGGAAAATACCGGATAAATCTCCTGCCAACGACAGTTCATATTTATTTTGGGAGGGTTGCTGGCGCAAGCGCAGATGGACGAAAAGCTTGTGAGCCTCTCTCCGAAGGCATATCTCCTGTCCAGGCGGCTGACAGGAACGGTCCAACAGCGGTTATCAAGTCTGCTGCAAAAATGGACCATGTACGAACAGGAGGAACTCTCCTAAATCAAAAATTTACTCCTCATATTCTAGCCGATGAGGAAGGGATAGATAAACTTTGCGCCCTTATAAGGTCTTATTTCAAGCTGGATGGGCATCATATTCAGCTTAATGTTGTCAGTGCTGATATGCTTCGGGATGCTCAGAAACACCCTGAAAAATACCGCGACCTCATTGTACGTGTGGCTGGCTACAGCGATTATTTTGTTGATGTCGGTGTTGAACTTCAGAATGAAATCATTAAAAGAACAGAACACCAAACATTCTAGCTCAAAACTCAAAACTGGAATAAGTGAGGAGTGAGGAGTTAGGAGTAAGGAGGAATAAGTGAGGAGTAAGGAGTTAGGAGTAACAGTTAATTGGGAGCAAACCTTGACATTTGACAAATAAACATTTCCATTTCTGTGATTGATAATCGCTAATTATCTATTGATTTCTATGTGAATGCTTGATATATCAATTATCTCAAAGCTTTATAATTAAGAAAGGAGCATTAAAATGTTTGATTCGAAAATTTACACAGATAGAAGAAATCGACTAAAAGAACAAGTAAAGTCAGGACTCATTCTTTTTTTGGGAAATGAAGAAAGCCCGATGAATTACCAGGACAATCCTTATCACTTCAGGCAGGACAGCTCGTTCCTTTATTTCTTTGGACTAGATTCCCCGGGTCTTGCCGCAGTGATAGACATCGATGAGAACAAAGACATTATTTTTGGCGATGATGTGGATGTCGAGGATATTATCTGGATGGGATCTCAACCCCTTATGAAAGACAGGGCTTTACGAGTAGGGGTTGAGAAAACTGTGCCAATAGACCGCCTTGAAGAGATGCTGAAACTTGCCGCTGATCAGGGAAGAAAAATTCATTATCTTCCTCCTTACAGACCAGGAACATCTCTGAAGATTGAAAAATTATTAGGAGTTCATCCTTCAAAGGCAAAAGAAAATGCATCCAAAGAACTCACAAAGGCAGTCATTGCTCAAAGGTCAGTAAAGATAAAAGAGGAAGTCGAGCAGATAGAGGCAGCGCTCAATGTGACTTACGAGATGTATATGGCTGCGATGAAGATGGTAAAACCAGGTTTGTATGAGAGAGACCTTGTGGGCCAGATGGAAGGAATAGCCATCGCTTCAGGGTGTTATCCATCGTTTCCGATAATCCTGACGATCAACGGCCAAATACTCCACAACCATTTTCACGGCAATATCCTTAAGGAGGGCCGGCTCATCGTCGACGATGCAGGTGCAGAGTCTCCGATGCATTATGCCTCAGATATTACCAGGACCTTTCCTGTGAGCGGAAGATTTACGCAGAAGCAGAGAGAAATATATGAGATTGTTCTGGACGCCCAGGAAACAGCAATTCAAGCAGTCAAGCCCAATATAAAATATAAAGATATTCATTTAAAAGCAGCGAAAACGATTGCCACAGGATTGAAAGAACTCGGGCTGATGCAGGGTGATGTTGATGAGGCGGTCAAATCCGGAGCCCATGCTCTATTCTTTCCGCATGGATTAGGACATATGATGGGTCTTGACGTTCATGATATGGAAGATATTGGCGAAAATTTAGTGGGTTATGATAAAAAGATTAAAAGAAGCGAACAGTTTGGACTTGCATATCTAAGGCTGGCAAAAGAGCTTCAACCTGGGTTTGTGCTGACAGCGGAACCCGGGATTTATTTTATTCCGGCATTAATCGATAAATGGCTGGCTGAGAAGAAGTTAACCCAGTTTATAAATTACGAAAAAGTCAATGAGTACAGAGACTTTGGAGGAGTTCGCATCGAGGATGATGTCCTGGTTACAGAAGAAGGATACAGAGTATTAGGAAAACCCATTCCTAAGACGATCGAAAAAATAGAAGAAATCACTGCGTCCAGTTAATCGGTTAGTCGGTTAATCGGTTAGTCGGTTAATCAGTTTTTTTATTGGCAAGACAACACTACGTTGGCAAGACAACGTTTCACTGGCAAGACAACGCTACACTGGCAAGACAAGCAAGACATATAATCGGTATGTTTCGTCTGTTCCGTTTTTCGACCTTAAACATTAAACCTTCAACCTTAATCCTTAAGAAAATGGTGAATGGTTAATGGGTTTTTCGACTTACGATTTACGGCTTACGGTTTACGATTGGGTCCGACCAAGATCTCGATGCCCTTTTCCGGATCAAGAATATTTTTAATATAGTTGTTTATTTCTTCTAGGGTGGTTGCTTCAATTTCTTGGAAAATTTTATTTAGGAATTCGTAACCAAGCCCTAGAATCTCAAATGTGCCAAGGCTGTAGGTTCGTGTCTCTTTTGTTTCGTTTTTTCTCATGAAAAAACTCTTTGAATAGATTTTTGTAACCAAGAGTTCTTCTTCTGTTATTCCTTTATCATAGAGATCTTTCAGCACTTTTTTTAAAGCATCAAGGGAAATTTCCTTTTTCGTATTATCTGTTTCCAAATAAGCCTCTAGAATCCCTCCTTCCTTCAATTGTGTTGCTATTGAATTGACATTGTATGCGAGTTTTTCCTTTGATCTTAGAGGCCAAAGTTTTGAATTGACTTCTTTACCCAGGAGATTTTCCAGCATATAAGCAAGAATATAATCTCTGGGTGTTATTTTCGGCAGAGGAAAGGCTACAGAGACAAGAAATTGCTTGGTTTCTTTTTCGATAAAATGGTTCTTCTTGCCCAAGGGAGGAATGGATAGAGCCCCGGATTCAGGCGCTTCGCCGGGAGGAATTTTTTCAAAATATCTTTTAATCATTTCAAAAACAAACTCTTCTTCCAAATCCGTAGAAACAGCAACTATCATGTTTCCAGCCCTAAAATATTTATCATAAAAATTCTTTATATCTTTCTTTTTTATCGCTTTTAACGATTCTTTGCTGCCGTAAATAGAACCTGCATATCCTGTGTTTTTGAACATGTTTTCCAAAAGGTAATTATGGGCCGCGTTGACCGGGTCATCTTCCTGTGTTTCTCTTTGGTGTTCCATCTGGTTTTTTACTCTGTCTATCCTCAATCCTGAAAATAGAGGTTTAAGAAGGATTCCAGATTCGAGTTTTAGGGCATCTTTTAAGTTCTTAGACAGACATGCTATATTGATGATTGAATAATCACCCCTGCTGCTCATGGTAATACGTGTTGCCTGATTCATGATGTCCTGGACCTTTCTTTGATCAGGAATCTCCAAAGTCAAACGTGTCGTAAGATAAGCCAGGCCATGCTTTCCTTCTGGTTCGGCTCGTTTTCCTCCTTTGATAAAGATTTGAATAACAGTGACATCTGATGACTTATCCTTTTGATAGAGGATCAACGTAAGGCCATTAGAAAGAGTTTTCTTCCTGGGCGGGTTCTCCCAGATTTGAACTGACTGAGTTTGAACTGCAAAAATCGAGATAATTGAAAAAAGGCATAAACCTATTATGCCTACTATTACTTTCAATAAAACCTTTTGTAAAAACATAAAAAATTTCTTACTGTTTTTTCTTTTTGGGAATGATAGCTACAAAAACATAGCGCCCTTTACTCAAATATTCGCCAGATACTTCCCTTAAGTCTGAAGATGTTATTTTTTCTATGTTTTCAAGATAACTGCCTCGGTTTGGGTCTTCATTCAGAAGCGTGAATCTGGCAATAGAAGTTGCTAACAATAGCCCTCTTTCCTGTGATTGATGAACTTTAAACTTCAATTGATTTTTGGCGCTTTCTAAAAAATCCCAGGCATAAAGTTGGTTTTCTCCTAAAAAATCTTTCTTGGAAAAATTCTCGCTTCTTACCTTTTTTAGAAACCGGATGGTTTCCTGTTTTGCATATTTTATTTTCTTTGGATCAAGTGTAAGGTAAATGAGAATACAACCTCCATACATGTATGAGCCGTAGCTCATCGATATAGTCTCAACCAGGCGTCTTCTTCCTCTCAGCGGATAGTTTAACATTGGGTTAATCCCACGGCCGAGAATTTCTGTCAAGACGTTGATGGCATACTGGTCGGGATGGTTATAATCGGGCCCTAATACACCTATTATCAAATAGGCAATGTTAACGTCCATCACTCTTTCTATTTCGACATTTTTTTTTAAAGGCTTTGCTTTTTCAAATTTCTGGGGAGTGAAGCCATTGTTTTTTAAATCCCCAAATATTTCCCTGATCTTTTCTTCCATTTCTTTAATTTTGAAATCGCCCACTACAGCCAGCGCACAATTTGACGGGACAAAATAGCTTTTATAGAATTTTTCTATTTGTCCAACAGTCACTGCTTCCACAATTTCTCTTTTTCCGTAAATGGGTCTTTGGTAAGGATGGTTCTCGAATAGATTCTGGTAAACTAGTGATGTCGCGTATTTTTTCGGGTCATCTTCAATCTGGCTTATCTCTTCAAGGATAACCTGTTTTTCTTCGTCAAGCTCTTCTTGTGTAATCTTTAAGTTGAATAAGATTTCCTTCTGATTCTTAAGGGCAAAGTCCACATATTCAGAAGGAAGAGTCAGCTCAAAAAATGCCAGGTCGCGCCCTGTATGAGCATTAAAATAGGCCCCATGCCGTCTTGTATCCCTGCTGATTTCATCCCCGCTACGGAATTCTGTTCCTCGGAATAAGATATAATGCTCCAGGATATGCACAAGGCCGTTTGTTTCCTCCGACTCGTTCTTCGAGCCTAAATTGACGGCAAAAGCGAAATTTACTAAGGGGAGGGTATGCTTTTCATAAAGAAAGACCTTCAGGCCGTTTTCAAGCTCAAAGAACTGGGTTTGCTCGTTTTCCTGTCCGTAAAAGGAAAATGGCGAAAACATAAGGGCAAACAGCAGGGCTGTTGTACAGAATTTAGATGATTTGAACAGGAACATAATTATTGTATAAATCGATTTATGGCTTTTCAGGATATGCCTCCAAGGTAGCTTTTTTCAAAAATGGTGAAGATCCGTCCTTGAGGGGAAAGATTCTTGACTTCTTTAAACCCGACTGTAAAGATGGTGATTATTGTCATATACAGGCAATCGAGGAATGGCCAGCCTTCAATGATGTGAAAACCGACAACTCCAATAAAAATCATCAACAGAATAAGCAGAATGGGTTTCCACATCCTGAATTAATCTTACAATATTGAAGGCAGTGAGGCAAGAATAACAGAAGGCAGAAGGCAGTAGGCAGTAAGGCAAGAATTGCAGCAAGGAGTGAGGAGTAAGAAAAGAGGACAAGGAGACAGGGAGATGGGGAGAGTGGGAGACGATGAGATTGCCACGCTTCCTTCGGAATCTCGCAATAACACACTTTTTTGTCTTGCCAGCGAAGCATTGTCTTGCCAGTGAAACGTTGTCTTGCCAACAAAGTGTTGTCTTGCCAGCGAAGCGTTGTCTTGCTATATTATATTTGTATTAATTGAAAAAAGGATAAAAACAAATGAGTAACCGTCGTAAAGGAAAGATTTTGGTCGTGGATGATGAGGAGAATATCCGAAAATCCCTCAAAATGATTTTAGAATACGAGGGCTACAATTTTTTAGAGGCTGCTGACGGTGAGGAAGCAATTGATATCATTGAAGAAACAATCGGTCTTGATCTGGTTCTATTGGATATCAAGCTTCCAGGGCGGGACGGCCTGGATGTTCTGGCCGAACTAAAGAAAAAACCTTATTCACCTGAAATCATTATGATCTCTGGACATGGTACAGTGCAATCAGCAGTAGAAGCAACAAAGCTGGGAGCTTTTGATTTTCTGGAAAAGCCCCTTCACAGAGAAAGAGTGTTGATCAGCATAAGGAATGCATTAAGCCAGAACAAGATGCTATATGAGTATCAGGATTTGCGAAAAAAAGCAGAGAAAAAGTACGAGCTCATCGGAAATCATTCGTTGATGAAAAAACTCTGGCAGGAAATACTGAAAATAGCTCCCACAAATGCGACAATTTTTATTTATGGCGAAAGCGGGACAGGAAAAGAACTTATAGCTCGGGCCATCCATAATCACAGCATGCGGGCAAAAGAAAAATTCATCCAGGTGAATTGCGCGGCAATACCTGAGGAGCTGATAGAAAGCGAGCTGTTCGGTCATGTAAAAGGTGCCTTTACAGGAGCCACGGAGAAAAAATTGGGAAAATTTGAGCTGGCAGATGGCGGGACTATTTTCCTGGATGAAATAGGGGATATGAGTTTGAAGACTCAAGCAAAGGTTCTTCGTGTTCTTGAAGAAGGAGAGGTTCAAAAAGTAGGCTCGAGCAAAATAAATACAGTTGATGTCAGAGTGATTGCAGCAACCAATAAAGATTTAATAAAAGAAATAAAAGATGGCAATTTTCGGGAAGATCTGTATTTTCGTCTTAATGTTGTTCCTCTTTATTCACCACCATTGAGGGAGAAAAAGGAAGATATCCCTATTCTTATTGACTACTTTATGGGGTTTTTCTCCGATGAGAATAATTTCAGGCCAAAAAAATTCTCAGATAAAGCGATAGAAGCCATGATGAAATATCCTTGGAAGGGAAATGTTAGGGAACTGAAGAATCTAATAGAGAGATTGATTATAACTACTGAAGCCGATATAATAGAGAAGAAAGATTTGCCTGAGCAGATCAGAGGGGAGATGCATATCTACCTTCCTGATGCTAAGGAAATAAAAAGTATAAAAGAGTTTAGAGATTTAGCGGAGAAAGAGTTTATTCTATCAAAGCTTGAGGCGAATAACTGGAATATTTCTCAGACTGCAAGAGAGATCGATACACCGCGAAGTAATCTCTACAAGAAATTAGAGCAATATGGAATAAAAATAAAGGCTGGAGTAGGCGAGGTGGTTGCTCCTTCTTCTCTTCATGAGGATGAAGGGGAGGAAAGTCCGAACTCCAGAGGGCAGGATGGTCGCTAACAGCGACTCCGAGCGATCGGAGGAAAGTGCCACAGAAAACATACCGCCCTATAAGAAGGCAATTTTGCCTGTCTTGCAAGGGTAAGGGTGAAAAGGTGAGGTAAGAGCTCACCGTTCTGGTGGTGACATCAGAAGCATGGTAAACCCCATCCGGAGCAAGACCAAATTGGCCCCGTTTTGAGACGGCCCGTCTACAGGGGCGGGTAGGTCGCTTATCCCTTTGAGCAATCAAGGGGTTAGATAAATAACCACCCCCGCCAATGCCTTAGCGGGAACAGAATTCGGCTTACGACCTACTCCAGCCTGATTTAGTCTATTCCGTTAGTTCCGTCTGTTCCGTTATGCTGGTTTGTCGTAAGTTCTCAATAATTGGGGGTAGATTATATTTGTGACTAATCACTGGATTCCTGCTACCTGCCTCCGCAGGCACAAGCTTCGCAGGAATGACAGACACTTACACTCAATCGTCATTCCTGCGGAGGCAGGAATCCATAGCTACTACCCACACTTATTGAGAAGTTACGGTTTGTCTGGTTTATTTGGTTTGTTTGGTTTATCTGGTTGGTTTTTTTCTTATTGTGTGAGTCATGATCAGAAAATATTCGGGAATGGCTTCGCTCTCAATCAGATTTTTAGTGCCATGAAAATAAAATTCCAAATTCCAATATCCAAATAACAAACAAATTCCAAATTCCAAAATTCCAAACGAATTAGTTTAAGGTATTTATATTTTTCATTTAGTTCTTAATCCTTAAACCTTAAACCTTAAACCAAAATAAGTTTTAGTCATTAGTGCTTGGAATTTATTTGGGATTTGATGCTTGGAATTTGGTGCTTTTATAGTAGTGCAGTAACAGCCTGTTTTATGAGGATTAGGACATTCCCAGGGAATATCCCTAATTGAAGCACTCCATAGAGGCAGAGAAAAAGCACTAAAAATAAACCAGGATTGTCAATGTTTATATCTACTTCGTAGGATGGTTCTTTCATGTACATGTAGACGATAATTCTTAAATAGTAAAACACAGATATGAGACTAGCCATGACACCTATTATAACCAGAGGCACAAGGTCCTGTCTTACGGCTGCAGAGAAAACATAAAACTTTGCCAGAAAACCTCCGGTGGGAGGAAATCCCGCCAGTGAAAGTAGAAACACAGAGAATGTTGCCCCAATCCAGGGATATTTAAAGCCGATTCCGGCATAATCTTCGAGTTCAAGGTATTCCTTATCCTTTTTGCCCAATGCAATGACTGCGGCAAAAGCTCCAATATTCATGAAAATATAAACTGTAAGATAGAAGACCAAACTTGCATTGTCCTGAGCAAGAATGGCAATAAGCAGATACCCCGCATGCGCAATACTGGAATAGGCAAGAATTCTTTTCAAGTTTGTCTGCCTCAAAGCTATGAGGTTCCCAACAACCATGGTAAGCACAGAGATGATACAGAGAAGCAAGAAGATAGCCTTAGAAGAATCCTGAACATTTTTCAAGTAAGGGTATAACACCCTTAAAAGCACTGCAAAGCCAACTGCCTTTGGCCCTACGGAAAAGAAGGCGGTTATTGGAGTGGGCGCTCCTTCATAAACATCTGGAGTCCACATATGAAAGGGAACAACAGCAATTTTAAAGCCAAACCCTATAATAACCATTCCCAGCCCGATAAGAGCCATAAGGCCCAGGCTCTCTCCTGACTGGAAGTGATTGATGATTGAAGCAATATCAGTTGAATATGTAGCTCCGTACAGAAGAGCTATCCCGTAGACAAGAAAAGCAGAAGCAAAACATCCCAGCAGGAAATACTTAATCGCTGCTTCAGAAGATTTCTCTTCCTTCCTCCTCAGCCCTGCCAGGGAGTAGCTGGAAATAGAAAGGACTTCCAGGCCTAAGAAAATGACGAGCAAATCCCCAGAAGAAACCATAATCAACATACCTGATAATGCAAGCAGCAAAAGAGAATAGTATTCCCCGCAGTTTACACCCTGGAGGGAGATGTATTTCATTGAGATAAGGATAACGAGGAATGTTGTTATGAGGAATATAAAAGAAAAGAAGAGAGAAAGGTTATCAAGGAAGAGATTGCCGTTAAAATACGAGAAATCTTTGTTCCAGGCTCTTACAAGGAAAAAGCCGCAAACAACAAGGAAAATGATAGATATATATGCAAGATAATCTTTGTTTTCTTTTTTAAGAAAGACTTCCAGAATCATAATACAAAGAGAAGCGAACACTATGATTAAAAGAGGTATCAGGGCAGAAAAGCTGTTCATTTGACTTCTTCTTCCTTTTCCTTATTTGCATCTTTTTTCTTATTTGTTTCTTTGTCTCCAATTTTCTTGATATCGACGACTGAGGGTATATTTTCTTCCTTTTGTACTCTTGTAAACACAGCTCCCTTTTTCTTTACCTGGTTAATGAGATGTGTGACAGATGCATCCATCTTCCTCAGGAAAGGCTTGGGATAAATACCCATCCAGAACACCATGATCACTATGGGCACAAAATAGATAATTTCTCTTTTATTAAGGTCTTTGAAGGAGAAAATTTTCTCATTTTCTATTGGGCCCTGCATAACTCTCTGAAACATCCAGAGCAGATATGCTGCTGCAAGGATAACAGTCGTAACTCCTAGAATAGCCAGGATTTTACTCGTCTTAAAAACTCCGAAAATGCACAAGACTTCACCCACAAAGCCGTTAAGCCCAGGCAGCCCTATAGAAGAAAGCATAAAGATTAGGAAAAAGGCGGAGAAAACAGGCATCTGCTTGCTGACCCCTCCGTAGTCTTTGATTAGACGCGTGTGGGCTCTTTCATACAAAACACCTACACATAAAAACAGAGCGCCAGTGCTCAATCCATGGCTTAGCATCTGGTATATAGCACCTTCCACTGCTTCCACATTCAGTACAAAGATAGCAAGCATGATGAGCCCCATATGGCTTACGCTTGAATAAGCAACAAGCGATTTTACGTCTTTCTGAATGAGCGCCATAAGGCCACCGTAAATGATCCCTATCAAGCATAAGATCACAAGCACTGGAAGGAATTTTTCTAGGGCATCTGGAAAGAGCGGAATGGCAAAACGCAGGAAGCCGTAAGCTCCCATCTTTAAAAGTACAGCAGCAAGGATAACAGAACCTGCTGTGGGAGCTTCCACGTGAGCATCAGGAAGCCACGTATGAAAAGGGAACATAGGCACTTTGATGGCAAAAGCTAGAGCAAAAGCCAGGAAGAGCCATACTTGGACTTGAGGATTGAGAATAATCTTGTAATAGTCAAAAATATTGAATGAATACGTGCCAGTAGCCTTGTAAAAAATAGAATAAAGCACAAAGATTGCCACCAGCATGAGCAGGCTTCCAAACATCGTAAAAAGGACATATTTTATAGTGGCATAGATACGACGCCGTCCGCCCCATACACCAATGAGAAAATACATTGGAATGAGCATGGCTTCCCAGAATACATAGAAGAGGAAGAGGTTGAGTGAGACAAAGACTCCGATTATTCCTGTCTCGAGAATCAGCATAAAGATCAAGTATTCCTTTACCCTTTTTTGGATGTATGTCCAGGAGGAGAGGATAATAATAGGCATAAGGAAAGTCGTTAGAAGCACAAGGAACAGGCTGATGCCGTCAATGCCTATGTGATAGTTGATGCCGTAGCCAATCCATGCCCCTTTTTCCACAAATTGTGGGTCGGAAGTCTGGGCATTAAAATTGAAATACAGAGTTAAAGAAACAAGAAAAGTGATAAGGACTACACCCAGCGCAACAAAACGTATAAGTTCTTTCCTGTCCTTGTGGATAAAGATAAGAAGAATTGCGCCTGCAAGCGGGAGAAAAGTTATGATGCTTAAAACTGGAATATTCATTTTCTTAAAACAATAAATAAGCTATAAAGAGAATTGCTCCTAAAAGAAAAATAAGCGCATAATCCTTGATTAAGCCGGTTTGAAAGTAACTCAGGATTTTCCCGAAGAAACCGGCAGATGAAGCTGTGCCGTTGACAGCTCCGTCAATAACTTTTAAATCAAATTTATCGTAGATTAGTTCAGATCCTTTTATTGTGGGATTCACGAATGTTGCATTATAGATTTCATCTACGTAGTATTTGTTGTACAGAAGCTTGTAGATGAAAGGGAACCGTGCCACAAGAGAATGAGGAATTTGAGGCTTTCTGATGTAAAAGATATACGCGATGAGGATTCCTATCAAAGCCACTGCGACCGAGATGATTATGAGCAGCCACTCTGTTCCAAGGGTTAAGTGAGCTTCATGACTCTTTTTTATGACAGGCTCTAGGAAATGTACGAACCAGTTGAGGTTTTTCCCGAACACAACAGGAAGCCCGATAAAGCCCGCAACGATTGAGAAAAAGGCCAGAATCACAAGTGGAACAGTCATTGCAGGAGGCGATTCATGGATGTGTTTTTTAACTTCGGGTGTCATGCGTTCTTTGCCGTGAAAAGTGAGAAATATAAGGCGGAACATGTAGAAAGCAGTAAGGACCGCTCCCAGGATCCCAAGAGCCCATACAAAGTATTGGCCGCTGGCAAAAGCGTGTGTCAGAATCGCATCTTTTGAAAAGAAACCGGATAAGAACGGAATTCCTGCGATGGCAATCGCCCCAATAAGAAATGTTGGATAGGTGAGGGGAAGGTACTTTCTAAGCCCTCCCATCTTTCTCATATCAAGTTCGCCTGAGAGAGCATGCATTACGCTTCCTGCTGCCAAAAACAGGAGGCTCTTGAAAAATGCGTGGGTGTAGAGATGAAACATTCCTGCAGCATATGCGCCAACCCCACAACCTATAAACATGTATCCTATTTGAGAAATAGTCGAGTAGGCTAGGACTCTTTTGATATCGTTTTGGGTCAGAGCCATGGTGGCTGCATAAATAGCTGTCACTGCTCCTACAACAGCGACAACCTGAGCTGCGTCTACTGACAATGTGTAGAGAAGGTTCATCCTGCTTACCATATATACACCTGCGGTCACCATAGTTGCCGCATGAATTAAAGCACTGACAGGAGTGGGGCCTTCCATGGCATCAGGAAGCCATACATAAAGCGGAATCTGCGCGGATTTTCCCGTGGCTCCTACAAACAAAAGGACAGCAATCAGAGTGGCGACTCCCTGTGTAATGGCCCCTCCGGAGATGGCGCTGTTGATAGCAGTAAATTCTCCGCTTCCTACATATATTAATATAAAGAAAATGCCAATGATAAAGGCTGCGTCACCTATCCGGTTTATGATAAAAGCTTTTTTCCCGGCATTGGCTGCCGAATGTTTCTCAAACCAGAATCCTATCAATAGATAGGAGCAGAGCCCGACTCCTTCCCAGCCGACAAACATCAATACAACATTGGAACTCATGACAAGAATGAGCATGGCAAATGTAAACAGGTTCAAGTAAGTAAAATAGCGTGAATAGCTTTTATCGTTTGCCATATAGCCTACAGAATATAAATGAATGAGAAAGCCAACACCTGTTACAACGAGTGCCATGACAGCAGATAGGGGATCAAGCTGGAAGGAAAGATCAGCCTTAAAGCTTCCTGCATGAATCCAGGAAAAGAGATTTTTAACCAGAGGATAGTTTTCAGGGCTCGTCTGAAGAAGCCCCACAAGTGAAATGGCCGAGATAATAAAGGATGCAAAAACAGCAAAACATGCCTGGAAGGATATGTATTTTTTAGGAAGCTTTTGGCCAAAAATAGCCAAAATAAGAGTGCTCAGCGCAGGAATAAAAGGAATGAGCCAGAAAATATCAGTCATTTTATCCTTTCATCAAATTTATATCTTCGGATTTTATCGTCTTTTTCTGTCTAAAGATAAGGAGGATTATGGCCAACCCCACGGCTGCCTCTGCAGCAGCTACTGTTATGATGAAAAACACGATAATCTGCCCGTCTATCGAGGAAGCAGATTTTGCGAAAGTAATAAAAGCAAGGTTAGCTGCATTGAGCATAACCTCAACAGCCATGAACATGGTGATCAAATCTCTTTTTACAAAGAATGCAACAGCACCAAGAACAAAGAGAACAGCGCTCAATATCAAAAAGTAACTTAAAGGTATCATTCTTTATCTCTTTTCTTAGCCAGTACGATTGCTCCGACCAGGGCAGCAATGATCAAGATGGAAGTAATCTCAAAGGGGTAGAGATACTTAGTAAAAAGAAGACGCCCAATGTCTGTTGGACTTCCAATTTTCTCGATTCCGCCAGACTTAAGAGGCGAGAATGCTGCTTTCATTGTGAGGATCAGCTCAACGATCAGAACAACTGCTATTCCCAGGGCAAAATAAAGAGTCCACTTCTTTCTCTCCGGGGGTAAGCCCTCGCGTAAATTTATCATCATAATGACGAAAATAAAGAGAATCATGATGGCTCCAGCATAGATGATGATCTGAACCACTGCGATAAAAGGAGCATCAAGAAGAGCAAAAAATCCACCCATGCATGCAAAAGCGAGAATAAGGAAAAGAGCGTTGTATGCTTGGTTTTTGGAAATGATCATTCCCAAGACTGAAGCAATACATACAATAGCTAGCAAGAAGAATAAAAATTGGGCCATTTTTTAAGTTCCTCATTATATTTTTTGCCATAAGCCAATGTCAAGAAATTTTTAAGAAAAAGGTTAAGAAAAAGGGGTCGCGTCTCAACATTTGACATTTCTAATAATAAAACCCACCTCAATAAAACACAGCCATTTATACATTTATGCAAAAAATGTGGATAAAATGTCAAATGTTGAGACGCGACCCCTCTTGTTCCTTTAATTTATCCTTTTGACATCTGAGAGAACTTTGATATAATGAATACGGTACTGCGGGGTAGAGCAGTTTGGTAGCTCGTCGGGCTCATAACCCGGAGGTCGCTGGTTCAAATCCAGCCCCCGCTACCAACCTTATTCCTCTGTTTTTTCCAGATTCCCCAGCGATTTTCTTTGATTTCATTGTTTTCCTTCTAAGCTTCTTGACTCTAATCTCGAATTTATTTAATTTAAGATGGAGAAAAGAGGCGATTATGAATTGGGGCAAACTTTTCAGATTGTTGTTTCTTTTATATCTTATAGCAGGCTTTTTCCTATACTGTGGAGCAGGGAAACAATTAATTCGGGACATGATATCTATTTACCTTTTTTCGACGGTCTCTTTGGAAATTGGGGTCAAGGCCTGACCCCATACTTATAAATTTCTTTTTGCAAAATACTTGAAATAGGAGTATACTCTAAAAAATTTTTTCAGGAGGACTGATGAAAAGAATAATTACAGTCATACTGGTTTTGTTTGCCTTTTCAACCGTTTCATTGACCGCCGATTTCTACATCAAGCAGAAGCAACATACCGATGAATTCTCCATGATGGGACAGACCCAACCGGCCAAGGATGAGATCAGTGATATGTGGATCGGCAAGGACAAATTTGCCATGCACGGCAAGGAGATGTCCATCATAATTGATTTAAACGCCAAAAAGATGTACATGATAAACCACAAAAACAAAAGCTATGTTGCCATGGACCTTCCCCTGGATCTTTCTAAATACTTCCCCCCGCAATTGCAGCAGATGATGCAGGGTGTCACTGTAAAGGTTAATCCCACCGGTGAAAAAAAGAAGATCAATAAATGGAAATGCGAAGGGTATGATGTCAAGATGAATATCATGATGATGGATATGACCCAGAAGGTATGGGCCAGTACTGATGTGCCCTTTGACTGGAAAGCTTTCAACGAAAAAATGTTTCCACAGTTTACCCAAGCGATGATGCGTTTGGATGAAGATGCCGTCCAGGAATTTTTGAAAATCAAGGGTTTTCAGATCAGGACGGAAATGACCATGAGTATCATGGGTACGGATATGAAACAATGGACGGAGGTTGTCGAGATTTCAAAGAAATCCGCTCCAGCCGGGACTTATTCCTTCCCGGAAGGCTACGCCAAGAAAGATAAATTCGACATGGCGGACATGCAGAAACGATAACAAATCTTTTTTATTTTAAACTATCAGTTATCGGTTATCAGTTTTAAGAATACCCCTCTATCTTCGGCCGCCATCAAGAGTTCCTGTTGGACGACTTGAGGTGGAGGAGGAGAGGGGGGAATATGTTTATAATCACATCAGACCTCATCGATCACTTGATTATTTAACTCCCTATGAATATTATCAACAATGGTTATTAAATCACAGAAACAATGTGTCACTAACGCACTGAACGAGTACAGCTCAACGGATAGTGTAAGGTCAAATAATTTTACTTGCTAAATATCTGAGTATAGGGTATACTGCAAAATCAAACATCTGGTAGGAAATAGTCACGGTAAATTGTTTTTCCCCTCCGAACGATAATTTCCTCTGACATTCATCCCCTCATGTTTTAATCAAATAAAAAGGCAAATAAATGAATTTTAACGAATTGAAACTCGAGTCCCATCTTCTGCATGGAATCGCGGACAGAGGATATAGAGAAATGACAGCGGTCCAAGAACAAACTCTGGCAAAAACACTTCAGGGTTTGGACGTGGCCGTTCAATCCCAAACCGGAACCGGTAAAACCGCCGCGTTCCTGGTCACGCTGTTTGAACGCATGCTCTCTGAAAGAGCGCTCAAAAGAAAAATGGCGCTGATTATTGTGCCGACCCGGGAACTGGCTGTTCAGATTGAAAAAGAAGCGCAGCTTTTGAACCGCCATCTGGAGTTCGCGATCGGCAGCTTTTACGGCGGCGTCGGTTACACTCGCCAGCTGGCTTTATTGAAAAGAGGCATGGACATAGTCATTGGCACGCCAGGAAGATTGGTGGATTTAAGCAAAAGAGGCCATTTAAACCTGAAAAATACCGGAATCCTGGTCATCGACGAGGCCGATCGCTTGTTCGACATGGGATTTCTCCCA
>Ga0209979_1000297_pt1 | contig 72881 bp, 70 predicted proteins | sample AnhtaG_FD_183114 | JGI IMG/M metagenome (GOLD analysis project Ga0209979, IMG submission 183114) | Deep subsurface microbial communities from Anholt, Denmark to uncover new lineages of life (NeLLi) - Anholt_01485 metaG (SPAdes) (version 2) | ecosystem: Environmental > Aquatic > Marine > Oceanic...
TCAACGTGGGTAAATAACCCGCTCCTATGGATCCGTTTCTGGGACTTGAGGGCGAGGCGGGAATGCGAATTTTCTTACTGTCATTGCGAGGAGTCCATCTGGACGACAAAGGCAATCCGCCAGAGGTGGAGTAAACGGATTGCTTCGCTCCTTTGAGTCGCTCGCAATGACAGCTTTTTGTAGGGGAGGGGCTGGTCCCCTCCCGTTTTTTTCAAGTTGGTTCGGGAATTGGATTTCCTGAACCAATCCCGTGCGGCCCGCCTGAGGCGGACAATTCCCGCACGAACGAAGATAAACAAAACCAAGACTCCACACAGAATCCCATAAAAAGTTCCAGCTAAAACATCTAAAGGGTAATGCACCCCCACATAAATGCGAGAGAAAGAAACTGAAACAGCAATTAATAACCAAATCATCCAAACCCTGCGGTAGAAAAAGGTCAAAATCGTGCCTGCCCCAAAGATATTAGCCGCATGGGATGAGGGGAAAGAGCCAGAATGAGAACACCCAGCTAAAAGATGTACTTCAGGAAAGATATTACAGGGCCTTACCCTTCCGATCCAGGGCTTGAGCCACAGGTTCACTGTAGCATCTGCTATTCCCAGGACAATCAAAAGTAAAATTGCAGATATTCTCACTTTTTTATTACCGAAGATAATCATAGTCAGTAAAATCAAAAAAAATGGAATCCTCCAGTATTTGAACTCAGTCAAGACCGGCATCAAAAAATCGAAAAAACCATTCTGTAGTTTTAGATTGATAAAAAGAAAAAGCTCTTTATCAATTTGAGTTAAGAAATTTATAAGATCAGTAAGCATAGCTATCTTTCATGATAAATCCTTTTGTTATAGAGATTCTTCCCCCGCCAAAGGCGGTGTCAGAATGACAGTTTGTGAAAGTGTTGAAGGTGTCATACTGAGCAAAGCGAAGTATCTTTTCATTTTTAAACTCAGCCAGCATGACTATCCTTCAGGATGATTCTTTTTTAGAAAACTCTCCACCTCTTTTTCCTTCGCTGGTGAGGACACCAACGAAGAGCTGGAAAAAGTGTCTTTCAGCTCTCTGTTGGTCTCCAGACCAACAGAGTAAATTCCCACCTTGTGGGCAAGGTGGGGTTACTAACATATTTTCTTTCTCAGAAAATCCTCAACCTCTTTTAGGCTGGGGATACCTTCTCTGCCACCTAAGCTTTTGCATTTCAATGCGGCACAGGCAGAGGCAAACTGGATAATCTTCTCCATCTTCCATTTTCTTAATAGCCCGAAGATAAAACCTCCATGAAAGACATCTCCTGCTCCGGTGGTATCGACTGCGTCGATTTTAAATCCCGGAAAATAATTAACCCTAAAAGAATCTGTCCACAAACATCCTTTTTCGGACAAAGTGATGACCACGCATTTGAAACCGATTTTCTTCAGCTCTAAGCAGGCTTTGCTCAAATCCTTGAGCTTAGTATAATCATAAGCGAATTTTTTGGACACCACCAAATAATCTACAAAAGTGAAAAGCTCTCCGATTCTCTCTCTTAAACTCCCTAAATCCAAGATAACCTCAGAACCCTCTTTTTTTGCCCTTTTAGCCAGAAAGATGTTAGCCTCTATATCTCTACCATCTAAATGCAGATATCTGAAGTAAACTTTATTTAAAAAAGAAAGCTCTTTTGGTTTAATTGGCCTCATCTTTGTCCGGTCTAAAACCACAGTTCTTTTGCCGCTATTTTTGTCCACCCAGATAAAAGCCTTTAAGCTTTTTGCCTTTTTATCCACAATCATAAAATCTGTGTTGACCTTAAATTTTCTTAGCTCAGAACATATTAGTTTCCCTTCATAATCATCTCCGACCTTCCCCACAAAAACTACTTTTGCTCCTAAGTTTGACAGAGTAGCCATAGCTGTGGGAACCGGACCACCTCCCTGGACTGAAGAAGCTAAAACATCTACCTTCTCATCCAGGCCTGGATAGGGGTCTAAAATGGAAAGGTAATCTATGGCACAGATACCCAAGCCCAAACAGTCCCAAGAGGGATCCATAGGATCGAAATCAAACTTCCCTACGGGGAGCGAAGCCCGGCGTAGCCGTCGTAATGCTTTTATTGACTTCAAATTCAATTTTCCCTCTGGTGTTGTCCTTTAATTCCTCTTTAAGCCTTGAAAAAAACCCTTTGTTGAAATCTATTTCCATTTTGACCTTATCTCCAAAGACGATTTTTTTGATTCCGACTCTTTCTCTGTTTAAGACCTTTTGAACCTGACTCAAAAATCTTTGGGGAAAAATTATGGAGAGTTTTTCTCTGTGCTCTTTTCTAATTTGGATGGAGCTTTTTAGAACCTTTAAAGCACTTTCATAGTAAGCTTTTGAAAGACCACCGCTGCCTAATTTAACCCCACCAAAATAACGTGTGACTACAACCAAAATATTTTTAAAATTCTGAGAACGAATGGCAGATAAAATCTTTCTACCAGCAGTTCCAGAAGGCTCCCGGTCATCGCTGAATTTCTGAATTTCGCCTTGGGAAAGGATATAGGCATAGGAATTATGGGTGGCATCGTAAAACTCTTTTTTTATTTTTTCAAGAAAGACCTTAGCAGATTCTTCTGTACTAATCGGTATGGCAGTGGCAATAAATTTAGAGCCTTTAATTAAAAGCTTATCCCTTTTGGATTCCTTGATGCTAAGATATTCATCTGGATTTTCTATTTTCGTCAAGTTTTTTCTCCAGGAACTGCTGGATTAACCTTTTAAGCCGGCTACCATAGATCAAATCGAATTTCTCCATCTCCTCAGGGATCAAGGATTCTGCTTTTAACCTGACCAAAGCCGCTTCCTTTTTAGCCTCACCTAAGGTCAACTCCCCGCTTTTTATCTTCTCACAGGCTTGATCCACGATCTTCTTAACCCGTTTTAACCTTCCCTCGGAATCAAGATATTCTTTCATAATTATAAATAGTTTAAAACCAAATCTAAATCCTTACATCCTTTAATCGGAATGGCGCCAGTCCTGACCAGCCCTTCACAACTTCTACTACCCTCCCTTGCTACCACAAAAAGAGGTTTCCCTTGATCAATAGCTTTTTGAGCCGCATCCATTGTCCCTGAGGTTTTATCTTCAGTCTCCACCACTATGACTGTCTGAGAAAGACCTACAACTATCCGGTTTCTGGCCATAAGCTGACACACATTCACCTTTACATTCAGGGGATATTCAGTTAAAAGAGCTCCGTTTTTGCTAATCTCAACTGCCAGGTTAAGATTTTCCTGGGGATAGATATTATTTAAACCTGACCCTAAAACTGCATAGGTTTTCCCTTCTCTGGCAAGGACTCCTAAATGAGCACCGGTATCGATCCCCCGGGCTAAACCACTAACCACTACCCCACCTTTTTTTGCTAGCTTCTTTCCTATCTCAGTCGCATCTTTTATCCCCTCATAAGTGGCATTATGAGTCCCCACTACTGCCACAAATAGATTTTTAGATAAAGGGAATTCACCTTTGAAATAAAGCAAAGGAGGGGGGTCATCGATCTGTTTTAAATTTTGAGGGAAATCCTCATCTAATATGGTCTTAATCCCGATTCCCTGTTCTTCCAAAAAAGATATATGCTCCTCTATCTCAGTAAATCTCTCCTCAGATTTTAAGATCTCTTCAGCCTTATCTGTGCTCATCCTGGGGAGTTTAGTTATCTCTTCTAAGCTGGCATTGAAGATATTCTCCGGAGAGCCAAAAGTGTAAAGGAGCTGTTGAAACCCCTTAGGCCCCACCTTAGCCACCTCCCTTAAAGCAATGATATATTTTCGATAGTCCAATTTCATATCTTACTCCAATTAATATACATTATTTTTCAAATCAAACCAACGATTTTCAGTAAATTGTATAAACCCCTTTCCATTGAAGAAAGTAAACTCCGTCCCGAAGATGAATGAATCGAAAAAGAGTCTATCCAGTATCTCCTGAGCCATCTTACCTTCAGCTATCTTAGGAGAACAGGGAAATGTTACAAGCTCTATCGGGATTATCTCAACTCTAAGAAGTCTTTCCTCTGTAAAGATTACTTTCAGGATAAGGCTCTGGTTGTTCTTAATGTCTTTCTGATCAAAGACAAAATTTCCCAGGCTATAGGCGATGATCTTCCCTTTATATAGCTCTATACCCTGAAAAGTATGAGGATGATGCCCTACCACAATATCTGCACCACAGTCCACAGCCATATGGGCTAAGCTTTTCTGATACTCTGTGGGAAAATTCTCATATTCAATCCCCCAGTGAAATGAGACTATCACTAAATCTACATCCCTTTTCACCTTCTCGATATCTTCAATTATCCAGGAAGATTTCGCTTTTGCAATTCCTGGGTTATTTTCTCCTGCATAAAATGCTCCTGGAGAAAGGTCATATCCCAAGGAAGCCACCTTAAGATTATCTAAATTAAAAATAGCAGGTTTCCTGGCTTCTTTTAAGTTTTTTCCTGCACCGATAGTTTGGATATTATTCTGATTTAAAAGCTTGAGGGTCTCCTCAAAAGCTTCTCTACCATAATCGTAGGAGTGGTTATTAGCAAGGTTGAGCACTTTAAATCCAGCATAAATCAACCCTTTTACTGACTCAGGATTACCCCGGAAAGAATATATCTTTCCTCCTTTACTCCCTCTTCTAGAGAGAGGCGATTCTAAGTTTCCGAACACAACTTCTGCTGAATTGGTTATCTCAGCGATATTTTTAAAAGGATAAAGATGCCCTTCCTTTTGCATCCACAAATCAACCCCCCGGGAAAGCATAATATCACCTACCAGGATTAGACTATGTTCCCTGGTCAAAAAACCTTTTTTCAGGAAAAGATGTTTTTCTAACTTTTCGTTACAGTATAAGAGAAAAAAGAATAAGAAGAAAAAAGAGAGGGGAAATAGTCTTTTAAACAGGTATATTGAAAAAGTCATTTTCAAAAGAATTTTTTGTAGGGACAGGGCTTGTTGAGCGAAGCGATCCGCCTCTGGCGGACTGGGCCGGGGTCCCTGCCCAGATAAAAGGTAAGACAGACCTCCTGGTTTGTCTGGGACAGGTCCTATAAACGGATCCGTAGGACTGAAAGCCTGTCCTACCGAGCAAACATCTCACAAATTACAAGGTGTTTGATAATCTTTTTTGTCAAGCAGTCCTGTGGTTCGGCTTTGCTCACCACCTTGAGCTTGTCGAAGGGCGGACATGCATGACCTACAAAACTGTTTGCACATATAACATTTTGATCACCGCATTGTAGTTGCCCAATTTATTGGGCTCAGTTCCCTCTCCCCTTGTGGGAGAGAGAGGGATCACCCTCCCCCCTCCCCTCCCATCAAGGGAGGGGAATCTACGTAGAGACGCATTGCTATGCGTCTCTACATTTTGCTATCAGGAGTAGCTCTTGACATAACAGGGAAAAAAACTAATGAGCAGTAACTAAGGAAAAATTTTACTCAGTAGAAGCAAAAAAAGGCTCATTCGTCAAAAGGCTCAGAGCGTAAAGCAGGTTTTCCTTTTTAACCTCAAAATCAGAAAGATAGATTTTTTTAACCGGCTCAGCTGCAGGCAGGTTCATCTTTAAAGGGTTCACATACCTTCCACCCACCTTACATCTATAATCTAAATGTGGACCTGTAGTCACCCCACTTGCTCCCACCCTGCCGATCATCTCTCCCTGGCTAACCTTTTTCCACTTTCTTATCCCTTTAGCAAAAGAGGAAAGATGTCCGTAGGAGGTTATAAATCCATTCGTATGTTTTACCTCCACTACTCTGCCCAGCCCTTTTTTCCAGCCTGCAAAGATGACTATCCCATCCGCAGATGAGACCACCGGCGTCCCGTAAGGAGCGGCATAATCTATCCCATAATGGGGCCTGTAGGTTTTAAATACCGGATGAAACCTGGAATAAGAAAATCTGGAGGTGATCCTCCGGTAATTCAGGGGGGATCTTAAAAAGGTTTTTCTTAAAGATTTGCCGGTAAGGTCATAATAGTCTTTGCGACCTTTTGGATCCTGGTATAGTATGGCGTTATGTTTTGTGCCTGAAGCCTCATACTCAGCTGCCAAGACCTCACCATAACTTACGAACTTCCCCTCCTTTTCATACACCTCATAAATTAACTTAAACTTATCCCCCTTTTGGGGCTCATTCAAAAAGTCTATCTCCCAGGCGAAGATATCGGAGAATATCATTATCAGCTCTGGACTTTCGCATTTGTCTCTCATCCCCTCCCATAAAGAGCTTCTTATCTCTCCCTCTAAACCTCTTACAATCCTATTTAGTTTAATCGGCAAAGTGTAGGCAACCAACTCTCCATCTTTATTTACAACCCTATATTTCTCCAGAAGACCATTCTGATATTCGAAAGAGATAAGGTTGTTATCCGCCGTAGTTAAAAGGGTAAAAAAATCGCCCGGTTTACATCTTCTTAAATCCAAGACTTTAGAAAGAGTCTGGGTCAGTTTATGAATTAAATTTGAGGGCAGTCCTTTCTCGAAAAGGGAGAAAGCTAAAGGCTGGTTCTTTTGAATAGTGCCGGAGAAGATACATCCTAAGGAAAATTCTGAAGAGTAAATTTCAGTTTCCTTCTCCCTGGGTAGAAATGATGGATTGGTGGTGAAAAAAGTTATAAGATAAAATAACACTGTAGATAAAACAAAACATCCTATTATCTTTAAGCTATTTCTCAAAACCACTCCTTTTTAAAAAATCTCAGCAGAGAATATATAGATCTCCGTATCCTTTTCCTTCCAGCAATCTTTATCGTAGATACCTGCCTTAAAGCAGGTCTGTTCCAAAAAAGTTTTTCGGTCCCAGTTATTCTCTGTGGCTACCTGGGGAAGAAGCAGACCTGAATAATAACCTTTTCGAATCAAAATACCGTGTGTTCCAACTTGAATCTGATTTGCATCGCTTATCCTTTTCAAAGGGGTCAAAACCGAGAGCTCAATCTCCAGCTCATTTAACTCCTTTTCAGTAACCGGGTTGAATCTGGTATCCTTAAGAGCTGCCGCTTCAGCCATCTCCTGTATCGTTTGATAAAGAGGCTTGACCGCTTGAATATATCCGATACATCCTCTGAGCATCCCCTGTTTTTTTATGGTCACAAAAGCGCCTCGATTCTCTCTAAGCACTTCTGAAGTTATCTTATATTCTGGACATTTTATACCTCTAACCTTGCACTCGATCGTCTCCTTAGCCATTTTAAGTAAGAAAGCTTTATCCTTATCTGAAAGTCCGGATTCTGTCCCTTTCTCCTTCTTTTCAGCCTCTCCTCTGGAAAAATCACCTGTATTTTTCTTAGTGTCATCTTTGACCTTGAGGCTATAAAAAACTGCTGACATATAACCCACCACCTGAGATTTATCCCCGGTCACATCTCCGGAATTGGCATATTTGACTACTTTTGACTCATCTGCTCCTAACTCCTTAGCCGCAATCATAGTGGCAATAATCGGTCCTCCACCACAGGCCTCGCACCTGTTAGAAGAAAGGTTCTCAAATAGCGTCTTATGATCAAAAGAGTTCACATCTTTTATAACCACGCTGTCTAATCTGACCGCCTCTGCATAAGGATGAAAATGGGAGAGGTCTGAACTAGCAATGATCAAGGCATCTTTATCTTTTAGAACTTTCCCTAAAGCTTTTCCTAATGTCTCATAACTCTTCAAGTCCTCCTCTGGCCCAAGGACTATGGGAATAAGTTTAAACTTCCCTAAGACGATCTGTAAAAAAGGCAATTGAACCTCTAAGGCATGCTCTGCTCTCATCCCGGAGGTAGTATGCCCTACATCCGAAAGGTAGACCCTTTCATCCAGTTTGGAAAGCTCCAAGGCTAACTCCTTATCCACTGGTATTGTCCCTAAGGGGGTCTGGTAGGCTTTTCCGTTATAGATTGAAGCACCTTTAAAATAAACTGCATGAGAAGGAGAGATAACCACTACAGTCTGGTATTTTAACCCCTCTAAGGTCTTATATCCATAGGCTGCCACCTGCCCGGAATAAAAATAGCCTGCATGCGGGGAGATCAGGGCAACTATTTTGCCGGGAATCTCCTCTTTCTTTGCCTTATTATAAAAATCGGCAATCTCTTTGGTTAACTTTATCGGATCTGAAGGATAAAAACCACCTGGACCAGCCCAGGCAGGTTTCCTTATCTCCTCAGTCTGAACTCCTTCTTTACTCATACTATTACCCTCCGCCTTAGGATGAGAGGAATCTTTACAATAAAATAAGAAAACAGATAAACTTATAAAAATCCAGAAGAAATTTTTTAAACTTCTCATAAGAATAAACTTTAATTTAAGTTTCAACAGATTAAATTGTGTCCTTTAAAAAAACTTGTTTTACGTAAATAGTTACACTGCTTACGAGCTCCTCATAATCCCCTCCCTTGATGGGAGGGGTAAGGGGAGGATACCCCCTCTCCCACCAGGGGAGAGGGGACTCAACACCATTTCCACTTTTCCAAAGAGCTCAAATAATTCCTGATCTATCTGCTTAATCAGCTGTGAATTAGCCCTCCTACATCAAATTCCTTTCCCTCAAACTGACATAGCTTTCGTTCCCGATGATCACATGATCTAAGACATCTATCTCCATCAGTTTCCCGACCTCCACTATCTTACGAGTGATCCTTAGATCATCCTCAGAGGGGTCCGGGTCACCAGAGGGATGATTATGTGCCAAGATCAGGGCAGCCGCCCCATATTCGATTGCCGGGCGAAAAACCTCCCTGGGCTGGACTACATTAAAGATCAAACTGCCGATGGAGATAACCTCATCGTGGATTAGGCGATTTCTGATATTTAAATATAGACCCCGGAAATGTTCCTTCTGCAGTTTTCTCATCTCCTCTAAATATTTATATACATCCTCCGGCGTCCTTATGGTTGGAATTCTACCCTTATCCTCTAAGAAAAACCTTCTGCCCAATTCAAAGGTGGCAACAATCTGGCAGGCTTTGACCTGGGGTATCCCCAAGGTCTTCATCAGCCTGCACACATCCTTTTCTGCGGCAATCGCTTTTGAGCCATAGTCTTTGATTATCCTGTCAGATAGCTCTATCACATTTAAACCCTTATACCCGGTATTCAGAATAATTGAGAGAAGTTCACTATTCCTCAGAACATCCGGACCATATTTTATCAACCTCTCCCTGGGCTTTTGTTCCTCCGGTAGCTCCTTTATCCTGATCTGATAATTTTCCTGCATAACTTTATCTTCTAATATTAAAACCGAACAAATTTAATAAATGATTTAGAAAAAGGAAAGAAAAAAATTAGCTGTAGGGGCGAGGTTACCCCGCCCCTACAAAAAATTGTGTTCCTCTGGATCTATCGGACATTGCAAGGGGAAAAAGTAAGGGCAGACCTGTGTGTTTGCCCTTACGTTCTGGCGATCCAGATGGATCGCGCTACGAATCTACCTTTTGTTAATACCCTCACTAAAGAAGAAAAAAATTGGTAGGACAGACATTCTTGTCTGTCCTAAACAGGTGCAATTGCATCTTGAGATTAAAAACCTGTCCTACCTCCCTGTCATTGCGAGGAGTCCATCTGGACGACGAAGCAATCTGTACAAAGTAAAAAGATTGCTTCGCCTTCGGCTCGCAATGACGATTAAAAAGTAGGGGCAACCACAAGGGTGGCTCCTACATTTTCTTCGCTCCTCCTAAACAACAAAAAGCAGGTAGGACAGACCTCTGGTCTGTTTTGGACAGGTCCTAGAAACGGAGACTACGTCTGGCGCCCTACGGGCGGGCTGGCTCGTAGCCACCGTAGGACTGGAAGCCTGTTCCACCCTAAAAACTTCAGGTTTTAATTACATATCTTCTATGGAGGTCTAAAGACCTCCGCTACATCTTTAATCCACAAATATAGCGGAAGGCCGTCAAGGTCTTGTCCACAGTCCGCCTCAGGCGGACTGCGGAAGACTTCAGCCTTCCAATTCTCTCACAAATTACACGGCGGTGGCCCATTTTTAAAAAGATAGTTAATCTTGTAAATAACATCCGAAACAGTATGCTGGTTATCGCAATTCACATCCCCAACCTCAGGTGGACGCGGAACAGGTCCTCCTTTGAAAAGATAATTTATCTCATAGATCACATCTGAGACACTGATACTACCATCCGCATTATCATCCCCGTGCACAAAAGATCCAGTATGAACATAACCTTGCAAAGCAAAAAAGCTTGAATCCTCAGAGATTCCAACCACCCCCGGCTGTCCACCTGAACCTATCCTCAAAAGGTAGTTATCCGATTCCGCTCTTCCACCAAATTCATCCAAAACATCAGTGAATAACTTAAAGTTTTCACTGCTGGACTGGGCGTAAGAGTTGAAGGGTAAAAGAAAAAAGAACGCCAAGAAAATAGTAACTAAGTTGGTTCGGGAATTGGATTTCCCGAACCAATTCCGTGCTGTCCGCCTCAGGCGGACAATTCCCGCACGAACGAGCAATGTCGTAGATTTAAAGATATTAGATTTACTCACTTTTTAGCACCTCCTGTTTGTCAAATAACATTTTGATCACCACATGGTAGTTGCCTGATTCATCAAGCTCGTTTTGGCTCGATAAATCGAACAACTACACTTTTTGTCAATTGTAGCGTCTGGGTTTATCCCAGACGTTCCTCCTTTCGTCGGGCATAAAGCCCGACGCTACATTTATCCCCTCTCCCCTTGTGGCCGATAAAAGCACTACGGCTCGTAGGGGAGAGGGCTAGGGTGAGAGGTCACCCTCCCCTTACCCCTCCCGTCGAAGGAGGGGGGTTTAAGTAGAGACGCATGGCTATGCGTCTCTACATCCTAAAAATTTGAGACCTCTTTATATCACCCCCCTGAATGGATTAGAATTTAAAAGAATTTCTTCTCTCTTTTCAATTTGCTGATTTTTACTCCCCCTCTTTTCTTAGGAGATATAATCTCAAGTTCTGATAGAAATATTTTTTTCTGCCCAGAAACAGAAAATAAAGTATTTGCGAAGTCCTTTTATTATTTAATCCTTAAGACCTTAATTGTCAAGAATTGTCAAGGAAAATAGCTATAAATTTTGCAGGTGGATTATATGCAGATAAAAATGTAGGGACAGAATCCGCCTCAGGTGGATTCTGTCCCTGTATAAAAAACAAAAGGACGACCACAGATAGCTGCCCCTACGTCTTACCTTCCTACTTCTCACTTCTTATCCTACGGATCCGCTTCTCGGACTTTTTTTCTTCTTATCCAGAGCCAGCTCCAAAACCTCATCCACTGTATCCACGAAGATGAATTTGACCTTCTTTTTAATCTCCTCCGGGATTTCCTCTAAGTCTTTCTTATTATGCTTGGATAAGATCACCTTTTTTATCCCGGCCCTATAGGCGGCCAGGGATTTCTCCTTTAACCCTCCGATGGGCAAGACCTGTCCCCTTAAGGTGATCTCCCCGCTCATAGCCAGATAGGGCTTGACCGGGTGTTCAGAAAGAAGAGAGGTAATCGCAGCCACCATGGTGATTCCAGCAGAAGGTCCATCCTTGGGGATTGATCCAGCCGGCACATGCACGTGGATGTCGCATTTCTCAAAGAAATCCTCCGGGATACCCCATTTCTGGGAACTCGAGCGCACATAAGATAAAGCAGTCTGAGCAGATTCCTTCATCACCTCACCTAAATGACCAGTTAAGGTTAAGGATTTATTCCCTCTCATCTTGGTAGCTTCCACAAACAAGATCTCTCCACCCGTAGAAGTCCAGGCTAAGCCTGGCACCACCCCGATCTGAGAAGTCCTTTCCACAATCTCCTGGAAGAATTTTGGGGGACCAAGGTATTCATGCAGGTTATCTAAGGTTATCTCAACTTTTCCACGGGATCCTGCGGACTTAAGTTCCTCTGAGGCTACCTTCTTAGCTACCTTTCTGCAGACGGTAGCGATCTCCCGATCTAAGTTCCTCAAACCTGATTCCTTGGTATAATCGTTTATTATCTTTTTCAGAGCCCGGTCCTGGAAAGATAGATTCTTCTCTTTTAGACCATGATTTTCCAGCTCTTTTGGTATCAGATATTTTTTGGCAATCTGCAATTTCTCTAAATCGGTATATCCAGGAAGCTCTAAGACCTCCATCCTGTCCCTTAGCACCGGTGGTATCGGATCTAAGATATTAGCCGTGGTGATGAACATAACCCTGGATAGATCAAAGGGTACTTCTAAATAATGGTCTGAAAAGGTATGGTTCTGTTCTGGATCTAAGACCTCTAATAAGGCCGCGGCTGGATCACCTCTGAAATCCTGCCCGATCTTATCCACTTCATCTAACATAAATACCGGATTATTTGATCCTACCCTCCTTATCCCCTGCAGAATCCTTCCAGGTAAAGAGCCGATATAAGTCCTCCTATGTCCACGGATCTCAGCCTCATCATGCATCCCACCTAAGGAGATGCGGTTGAATTTTCTTCCCAAAGCTCTTGCTATAGACATACCCAAGGAAGTCTTGCCCACTCCTGGAGGTCCCACAAAGCAAAGGATCGGACCTTTCAGGTCTGATTTTAGCTTTCTCACCGCTAAATATTCCAAGATCCTCTCCTTAACTTTCTCTAAATCATAATGGTCTTCATCTAATACCCTTTTAGCCTCCTTTATATCCAGATTGTCTTGGGTTCCTATACTCCAGGGAAGATTCACCAGCCAATCCAGATAGGTCCTGGAGACCGTATAGTCAGCCGCCGCGGGATTCATCTTGGAAAGCCTATCCACCTCTTTTAAGGCTGCCTCCCTGGCTTCTTTAAGCATCTTGGCAGCCTCGATCTTCTTTTTAAACTCCTCGATCTCCTGGGTTCTCTCATCTGTCTCCCCTAATTCCTTCTGAATAGCTTTCAGCTGTTCCCTCAGAATATAATCCCTCTGTATCTTTCCCATCTCAGTGGCAGCCTGAGATTGGATCTTGCGGGAAAGCTCTAAAACCTCCGTCTCTTTGTTAAGATAAAGGGTAAGTTTCTTGAGCCTCTCTTTGACTTCTAAGGTCTCTAAAAGCTCCTGCTTTTGGGCTGGGGTGATATTCAGATTAGAGGAGATCAAATCAGAAAGCTTACCTGGATCCTCGGTATTAAAAGCGGAGATCTGCAGATCGTCGGGAAGATAAGGGGCTAAGTTAACCACCTTCTTTAAAAGGTCCAGGATGGTGCGCATCAAAGCCTCCATCTCCACAGATTTTTCTATCTTGTCTTCCAGGGGTTCTACCCTGGCTAAGAGGAAAGGCTCTTCTTTTAAAAATCTTTTTATCTTTATCCTGGATAGTCCTTGAACCAAAAAGCGCACACTCCCGTCTGGAAACCTGAGCATCTTTAAGATAGTGCCAGCGGTGCCGATTTTATAGATATCATTTGGACCGGGATTATCTATCTCTGGGTCTTTCTGGGCGAAAAGCCCGATCGCTTTCCCGCCCATCAGGGTGTCATCGATCAGCTTAGCATGCCTCTGGTCAGTTATAATTAAAGGAATGATCAGAGAAGGAAACACCACATTCCCTTTCAAGGGTAATATGGAAAGCTCATCCGAGAGCTTTTTCATCTCCTCAGATAATTTTATCTCTTCTTTTAACAAATTTTATCTCCTCCTTTATGGAGTGCCCCGCCTCTGGCGGGGTCAATGTGGTATCGTAATCAAAAACCTGCTTTATCCTTCCTCGATCTTTATCTCTTTGGTTTTTATCTTCTTACCCTTTTTCTTTTTAATAATTATCTCTAAAAAACCTTCCTTATATGCGGCGCTGATATCATCCGGGTCTAAATTCTCTGGGAGGTAGATATTCCTTTCAAACATCCCGAAGTTTATCTCTTTGTTTCTATAACCAATCTTGGAAGGTTCAGCCTTCTCATTCCTTTCCCCCTTGACTGTCAAAATCTCATCCGATAGGGTGATGGAAAAATCCTTCTGCTCCATCCCGGCGATCTCCAATAAAACTATAACCTCCTTTTCGGTTTCGAAAACGTCTGTGGGTGGTCTCCATAACCTCTTGGAAGTCAAGACCGGGGAATGCCTCATCTTGTAGAAATGGTCAAACAGAAGATCCATCTCCTCCTGGATATGCCGGACATCCCTTAAAAAATCTTTTTTGAAATCATCCATCTTTTTCTCTCCTTGTCACTTGTAGTCCTTTCGTTGCCACAGGAGTGGCAACGCTACAGATCAAACATTAAATCTGAAAAAGATTAAGTCTCCATCTTGAACCGGATAATCTTTTCCCTCTAATCGAACTAAACCTTTTTCCTTCGCTTGATGAATTGATCCTGCTTCTATTAACTTATCGTAATTTATCACCTCTGCTTTAATGAACCCTTTCTCCATATCAGTATGCACAGTTCCTGCGGCTTTCAGTGCCTTAGTCCCCAAAGGTATAGCCCAGGCCTTCACCTCATTCTGATTGGCCGTGAAAAAGGAGATAAGTCCTAAAAGCTTATACGAAGAACTGATAACCCTGTCTCCGGCTTGCTCTTTTATTCCCAACTCTTCTAAAAATGAGGCTCTATCCTTTTCCTCCAACTGGGATATCTCCATCTCTAATTTTCCGCAGATGGCCGATACCAAACTGCGTTTATACTTAAGTCTTGAGGCGAAATCTTTTTCAATTTTCTCCCCTTCTGCAAGGTCCTCTTCCCCTAAGTTCAGTATTATCAGAATTGGCTTATGGCTCAAAAAACAATATCCGCTTAATAACCTTATCTCCTCTGGGGTAAAATCCATATCCCTTAAGGGAATACTATTTTCCAGAGAAGCTTTGCATTTAGATAATAGTTCATACTCCCTTTTCTCCTCCGAAGACTTAGTAGTATGATAGCTTTTTTCTAATTTACCTAACCTTTTTTCGATAATTTCCAAATCGAGTAAGGCTAAGTCTAAATCGAAATTCTCCATATCCCTCAAAGGGTTTATATCCCCTGAGGGATGGATTATATTCTCATCCTTAAACATCCTGATCACTAAGGCTAAGGCATCCACTTCTCTTAAATGGGAGAAAACTTCAGCCTCTTTTTCTTTTCCCGTAGGGCTGGGTTCTTTAGGTTTAAGCATCCCAGCTACATCAATATACTCGATCTCTGCCGGGGTTACCTTTTTGGGACTAAACATCTCAGCAATCTTATAAACCCTGGGGTCTGGGACCTTAACAACTGCCCGATTAGGCTCTTTTAACCCGCTTATATACTCCCCGGTTTTTGCCCTGGCAGAAGTTAAGGCATTAAAAATAGTAGTCTTTCCCACAAAGGGTAAACCCACAATCCCTATATGCATATCTAAACCTTTATCTCAGAAATTTTTTGATAAACGAAATCAGGCTTAATTTTCTGGTCCAATTTCTTTAAAATCGAGCGTTCATATTTATCCGAATTCGGACTTGGTTTTCAGCCTCCATAACAGATTACGAAAGAATTTCTTACTCGGTTTACCCATAATAAAAGATATTGAATGGAGGTCTAAAGACCTCCGCTACATTGGTAATATCTGTAGCGGAAGGCCGTCAAGGTCTTGTCCACTCCACCTTAGGCGGACTGCGGAAGACTTTAGCCTTTCATCTAACGTGTACACCACATCCTATTATAAAACAATTTAACATCTCCTAAAATCCTTTGTCAACAACAAAAAGCCCCCTTGAAAATCAAGAGGGCTTTGATCTGTTTGATCCGTTTAATCTGTTGTGAATTCTTATTGATTTGACCCTTCAGCAGGCGGGGTCTCAGGTTTGGGTTCTTCTTTCTTCTCCTCTTCTTTTTTCTCCTCATCTGCCCTGGCTTCTTCCTCTTCTTCCTCCTCGGTCTTCTTCTCTAAGAGGTTTTCCTCATCCTTTTTCTTGCGGATGATTATATAGGTCAAGGTCTGGCCAACAGAAAGGATAGCTAAGGCATAAGAGATGACCACGAAGATAATCAATATAAAAGTTATTCCGATCAAAAAGGCGGCTATTCCCTGGGACCAGTTCAAATCTATACCCCATTCTGGCACAGGCAAAATATAGGCGAACTGAATACCCGGGAAAAGATTGGAGAAAAAGCTTAGTATAGGGAAAGGTAAGGTCAGATATCCTAATGCACCCTCGATTACATCCTCGAGCTTATCTTTCATTAAAACCCCAACAGACCAGTTCGCCAACTGCACCCCTCTATAGCAGAAATAGCCGAACACAAAAGCGCCTAATTTAGCTAAGATTCCTGAAAGACCGGTATAGACAAAATATCTCCAGGGCTGGCTCCAGATAGAGGAGAAAAGCTGAACGATAGTCTCAAAGACATCCTCCTTAGTGGTGGCTACAATGGCCGGGGTCAAAAATAAAGATATAATGAAGATAAAAAGAGTATAAACCGTAAAGAACGCCACCACGAAGATCGGAACCGCATAGAAAAGCCCCAAGCCTAACTCCCCTACATAGGGTATCTTCCCTAAAAGCCCTATTATTATTCCGCAAATTACCAGGATTATAACTAAGGCTAAGATGGAAAGGGGTGAGGCAAGAACTGCTTTCCAGTTCTTTTTCAGAAATTTACAAGAGTCCTTGGTGGAATAAAACTCATCCCCTTTAAGCTGTTCATAGGTAACCTTTCCCACCGCAGCATTGGAAGCCAGGAATAAAGAGATGAAGAAGAGACAGCCAATTACAAACACCAGCCAGGCAAAAAAGCCTTCAAAGGAAAAATCATACAGCGGGAAAAGCCCATAACTTTCCCAGACCTCAGAAAGGCTCATCCCACTTAAAAGATGGGCTATATAAGTCAGGATTAAATAGCCCAAGTAGCCTAACAAAAGCCCTGAGGTCTGCAAAAAAAGTTTCTTTCCGGAAAGTGCTAAGCGAGGTGCCCGGAAGATATCCCGGATATCAAAATAGAACTTCTGCACCTAACCTCCTTTTTAAAAGTTAAAAGACTAAACTCTTTTTCCTTTCCAAACGAATCCCTTTCAAAATATTAAGTTTATTAATAATTTTTCAATTTGGATTTGTCAAGAGAAAAAAAGATAAACTTATACTTGACTTTCCCCTTAATCCTTTTGAAATCTTCGTCTTTCCTTTAAGATAACCTACAAAGGCTGATACTTTTACCAGTTTAGTTACAGATGTAAGCCTATAAGCGAGCAAATCCCAAAATCGTTATAAAAATAAGAACGACAAGACCCAGCCAAGTGATCCAGTATTTTCTTAATGGGATATTCAGAAAAACAAAAACAAGAAGGACTTGGGCGGCAATTTGGATAATTATCTTATTCTTATGGAGATCTAACCAAGGCCAATTTAACCACTGATGATGCAACCACAAAAATATTGTACACAAAACAAACCCAATACTTGTAATTGCCCAGTTAATTACTCCTTTTTTGTACTCACTAAATTGCTTCTTTATGTCATCGGCTTTACCTTCCGCAGATTTTCTCTTATCTTCCTTTTCTTTTATTTCCTCTTGCAATAAAGAAATTTGTTTTTTGGATTGGGTTTCAACTTCTGCAAGTTTTTTTTCTTGTCTTCGTATTCTTTCTTCCTGTTCTATGGTTGCTCGTTGCAACGTGGATTTAGCTTTTAGCAGAACATCTTTCTCACTTTGTAATTGGTTAGCTAAATCGACAAATTTGCTTTCAATTTTTTCTTCTTTTTTCTGTTCATCAGTTTCTGAAGCAATACTAACCATGAAATGTCTATCGGCAACTATATCAAGAGCAAACTGCGGTGTCATATCCTTATACCGAGCAAGTTTTCCAAGAACTTCTTGATAAGCTTTCTCTATTGGAATAGAGGACATCATTGTTCTTAAATAAGGAAAAGTAACCAAATTATGGAATGCATCTTCATATTCTTCTTGATTTTTTGTTCTCGTTAATAAAGGCCTATTAACTTGAATCCATTGATCACTTAGAATGCAGAACGGGAGGTATTCTTTACCGCCTCTTGCAACTCTGTCATAAACAGGTAATTTAGTATCATGACTTAAGAACCAGGCAATTGCTTCGTGAAAGTTATACTTTGGCCCCTTTCTTATCTTGCCAATAAGTACTCTATGAAAAGCATCATGCTCAATAATATTATCATCAGTCGCTACCATTAATATCGAACGTAGCTTACTTTCTTCCTGTAATAACTCTTCGGTGCCTTCAATCTCTTTTCTCCATTTATGCGTTTCTTCTATTTCGTGATTGTCTAATATATCTTTTAAGTAGGCTCTTTCTGTTATAAATTCCTCAAGTGGTGTTTGATTTTCAGTGAATTCTTTCCAGTAGCAAGTCAAAAAACTGTCTTCGCCTAAATATTCTAACGCAATTTTTGCTAATTCAGCGGGAACAGGAGAATATTTCTGTAATTCTTTCATCTGCCAATTTAGAGAATTATGGAATTCGTCAATTGTTTTAGTTGAAACAGCTAATTCATAGCCCAAGGTTTTTGCTATTTTCAACATACTATGAACCGATCGTAGCATATTTCCGCCATGCAAACCCACAAGACTATATAATATGTTATTATCTAAAAATAGTTTTTGGCCTCTGGTTACTTCTCGCAATAGTTTAGAACACTTTTCATCGACTTGAATCAAGTGCCAGTAGAAGCTACTATTGAATTGATTTGTAACATAGAGTTTCCTTTTGCTATCCGAACTTTTAAAAAAACTTGGTATTTCTAATTTTGCAATTACGTCAGTAAACGGGTCTATTTTGGGAAGGTCTTCTGTGATACTACTCTCAATATTTCCTAACCAACTTTGAATTTTATTTACCTCTGGGTATAAAAGAGCAACGCACTCAACACCATGCTTTATAAACATTTTGGAAGTGAATAATTTCAGATTTCTTAAAAAAGCCTCTATGTTATTTTTGACAACTGGATATTCTTTATATTTTTCAAGAATATATTGTTTCCAAGTACTCAAAACTTCATTTTCTAATCCTTTTATTTCTTGCAAATTTCTGTTTATTTTTTGATCAATTTCGAGCAAAAGTTGGAAAGATGATTCACCTGTGCGTTTATCCTCAGTATGTTTAATCATGTTCTTTCTATTTAATCGCACACCAGCTGCATTTATTTCTACCTCATCAAAATCTAAACGAAATACTTTCTTTATGTTTTCCTTTATCTGGTAAGCTGTAACCTTTAATAATGGTCCAAAAGTAGCCAAAGAATCTAATACCAAATAATCTATGGCCTGATTCCCATATTCATCTTGACAAGTAGGATTGAAATGAGCTAATCTAAAGATAACTTGTTTTATTTGATCTTCGTTAAGTCCTCTCCAAGTTTTTGCTTCTTCAATCATTATTTTAACTCCGCTTGTTAAAAAATATTTTAACTACAGATAAAATTTTTTCAGCTTTTACCTAATAATTAACCAAAAGAAACAAGACAACTTTAATTATTTATTTAAATAAAATATTTCAAAAAAGCAATCAAAATTTTAACAATTTTTGTACTCTACAGGTAGATTATGTCCAAGTAGTTTATTGATATAATCATTTAAAAGGACAGAAAGCAAGTTAAAAATTTTACTTTAATTCTAAAGGCTCAATTCCTAACTGGCAAAATCTTACTCTCTCTTTAAGACTCTCTTATTCAAAACTCCTTCTTTTTAGCTCCCCTAGGCTTATCAGACAATTCACCTGAGATTACAAAGTTTGATATTTTCTGCCTTTTTAGTTGCAAAAAGCTCAAACTTCAATTGACATCCCTAAAATATAGCATATATTTATTAACTAAATTTAGCTAAAAAATTTTAGGAGGTAAAAATTGTACCAGAAGCTGAAAGAAAAAATGGAAAAAAGAAAAGCGGTGGTGGGGGTTATCGGCTTAGGTTATGTGGGGTTACCCTTAGCTGTAGAATATGGAGATCAAGGTTTTAATGTTTTGGGATTTGATATAAGCAAAAAGAAGGTTGATCTGATAAACTCCGGCAGATCAGATATAGATGACATCAAAGCTGAGCAGGTAAAAAAGTTGGTCCAAAAAGGGCTCCTCAAAGCCAGCACTAACTTTGCTCTCCTGAGAGATGCTGACTGCATCTCCATCTGTGTTCCCACCCCTTTAAGCAAGACCAAAGACCCGGATGTCTCCTATATCCTTTCTGCGGTCAATCAGGTCAAAAAATTTCTCCATCCCGGACAGTTAGTGATCTTAGAGAGCACCACCTATCCTGGAACAACCGAAGAGCTTATCCGACCAATCTTAGAGGAAACCGGCCTTAAGACAGGGAAGGACTTCTTCTTAGCCTTTTCTCCAGAAAGGGTTGATCCGGGAAATAAGAATTTCAGCATTACAAATACACCCAGGGTAGTTGGAGGTACCACCCCTTTATGCACCAGGATCGCCCAGCTCTTCTATGAACAGATAATCAATAAAGTTGTCCCGCTCTCCTCCACTCAGAGTGCGGAGATGGTCAAGCTTTTGGAGAACACCTTCAGAAGCGTGAATATCGGCCTGGTGAATGAGGTAGCCTTAATGTGCGACCGGCTGAAAATCGATGTCTGGGAGATAATTCAGGCCGCAGCTACCAAGCCCTTCGGTTTTATGCCTTTTTATCCCGGGCCAGGCTTAGGGGGCCATTGTATCCCTATAGACCCCCACTACCTTTCCTGGAAATTAAAATCCCTAAACTACTATGCCCGGTTCATCGAATTAGCCGGAGATATTAACTCTCATATGCCGGAATATGTGGTGGAAAGGGTTAACCGGGCTTTAAATAAGGTCAAAAAAACTTTGAGGGACTCAAATATCTTAGTCTTAGGGGTAGCTTATAAAAAAGATATTAGAGATGTTCGGGAATCACCCGCCTTAGATGTGATCAAGCTTTTGCAGAATCAGGGGGCTAAGGTTAAATATAATGACCCTCATGTCCACTCTATTCTGATGAATTCACATACTATGAAGTCAACTAAACTAACATCACAGCTTTTGAAAAAAGCAGATTGTGTGGTCATCGTCACTGACCACTCAGCTTATGACTATGATTGGATGGTGAGAAATTCTAATTTGGTCTTTGACACCCGCAATGCTACTAAACTGGTAAAGGATAACCGGGAGAGGATTATAAAATTATAAGTTTTCAAACCTCTTTCCACCTCCTTTACTTTTCAGCGGAGCATTTTAAATTCAGCTTTAGGAGGAAGACCTGAGGGTAATAAAAATCTTCATATTTTCTATACTATTTATTAATCTTTTTTCTAAATGGTGCTTCCCCACTACCTTAGAGAACATCCCTTTGGATAGCTGGGTCTATTCAACCATAGAAGAGCTTTATACCCAGGGATTTTTTCCCAGACTACATAAAAATATGAGACCTTACACTCGTGGAAAGATCGCCTCAGATCTGAAAGAGATCAACTCTCAGGTGGAAAAAGGTGATTTGATTCTAACCCAGACCCAGTCCTGGCTTTTGGAAAAGCTTTACCAGGAGTTCGAATACGAACTAAAAGCCCTGAAATCCGGGAATGAAAAAGAGGAACCAAAGAAGCTTAAAGCTTTTTTTAGCCAATTTTTATACTTGGTCATAAATCCGTCCGAATCTAGATCCGATGGAGATGATTCTTCTTATGCCCGTGGGAAATCAGTTCTGGAAGGAGCTTTTCAGTGGAAAGGTTTTTTGTTTAAGGACAGGATTATAATCGACACCAAGGCTGAAAAGGAGAAAAACCTCTTTGGCCAGAGATGGAAAAACGATTTAACCGGTATTTTTGACCAGGGATACCTGAAGGGAAATTTCAAATATTTTGAATTTGAATGGGGGAGGGACTATCTGCGCTGGGGACCAGGTTCTAAAGACCATCTTTTGCTCTCCGGCTTTTCTCCTCCATTTGATATGTTAAGGCTCTCCGGGGAGGTCGGGATTTTCAGATTCGACTTCTTCGCCACTGGCTTAGATGAGCTTTTTTTGCCTGATTCTAACCTTTATGCTAAAAGATACCTTTCCGGGCACAGGATAAATTTTAAGCTAAAATCCGGAATAGAGTTAGGCCTATCTGAGGTGGTGCTCTACGGTGGAGAAAAAAGAAAATTGGAACCTTACTATCTCAATCCACTTTTTGTCTTCTATGCTGAACAGTTCAATCATAATATAGATGATAACCTCCTCTGGAGCATAGATTTTTCCATAACCTGCATCAAGCATAAAGAATTTTACGCTGAGTTCTTGATAGACGATTTCCAATACGATCTCAAAACTGAGCCTCAACAGATAGGCTTCCTTTTAGGAACAAAAGTAGCAGACCTTTTTGGTTTCTCTAAAAGTTATCTCACCTTAGAATATACCCGGGTTAACAACTGGGTCTATGGACAGAATAAGCCCTGGAACATCTATAGCTACCGGGATGTGGGGATAGGGAGCTTCTTAGGTCCGGATGCAGACTATCTTTATACGAGTCTATTATACCATTTTAGTAAAAGCTTACAGTTCTCTTTTTCTTTCGATTTGAAAAGAAAAGGGGAGGGTGAAATTGGAGTTCAGCCCTCCCCGGTTCCAAAAACCAAGAAGTTTCCTTCAGGAACTGTGGAAAGAACAAAAAATTTTACCCTTGAAGGGATCTTTCAGCCAGATGTCCATCTTTTTTTAGAGGGGAAGGTCGGATATACTTATATCAAAAACCACTCCAATATCCCTGAAAAAAAGGAAAAAAATCTTTTCCTTAAAGTCAAATTAAGTTATAACCTCTGGAAGGAGCACTGGTTCTAAATTGCAGAATCTTACCCTTAAAGCCCCGGCAAAGATAAATCTTACTCTTAATATTCTGGGGAAAAGAGTTGACGGTTATCATAATATCTTTACACTGATGCAGAATATCTCCCTGCACGATACTCTAACTTTTTTCAAAATAACAGAAGGGATAGTGTTAAAAACTTATCATTCCCCACTCCCTTTAGATCGGAGAAATTTAGTCTATCAGGCAGCCCAGCTCATTTTAAAAGAGGGAAAAGTAAACCACGGGGTAAAGATAATACTCAAAAAAAAGATTCCCATCTCTTCCGGATTAGGAGGTGGTAGCTCAGATGCAGCCTCCACCCTTTTGGGCCTAAATCGATTATATAACCTGAATTACTCCCTGAAAAAGCTCCATCTTTTGGCAGAAAAGTTAGGCTCAGATGTCCCCTTCTTTTTATATAATCAAACCGCTTTAGCTGAAGGGAGAGGAGAGAAGATCACACCGCTTAAGATTTTTAAGGATTACTGGATAGTTTTAATAACCTTCCCCTTCCGGGTCTCAACCCCCTGGGCTTACCAGGAGGTCAAAATAGACTTGACAAGGAAAGCAAATTTTATTAAAATAAAAAATCTTTTGAAAAAGGAAGGTTTTTTTGAGGCTTTGAATTTCTGGAGAAACGATTTTGAGGAGAAGATCACTCAAAGATACCCTCAGGTCAAATATGCCCTTAAGCTTTTATTAAAATTTGGAGCAAAAAAATCCTCCATGACGGGAAGCGGACCCACCGTCTATGGAATCTTTGAGCAAGAACCAACCAAAGAGGAGGTGAAAAAACTTTTCAAAAGGGGTGATGGGCAGATCTTCATAACCCGACCAATCCCTTAGCTTAAAGGGTCTTAAAAAGATAAACCAATTTTCCGCAGGCCGATAATCCGCCTCGGGCGGATATGGCTCGTAGAGGAGGACAGAAGGTGGAAATCACAGAGGTTAGGATTACCTTGAGAGATGAGGAAAAACTCAAGGCGTTTGCCAATATCACCTTTGATAACGCCTTTGTGATCAGAGGTCTGAAGGTTATCAATGGAAACCAGGGTTACTTCGTCTCTATGCCCAGCCGGAAAAGGTCAGACGGTACCCATCAAGATATCGCACACCCGGTCAACAATGAGATGAGGAAATTAATCGAAGAAAAAGTGTTACAGGCTTATGAAAACATGTTGAAAGCCCGAGTAACCTGATTTATCGGTCCTTATTGGGGCGTAGTCAAGTGGCAAGACACGAGACTTTGGATCTCGCATTCCCAGGTTCGAATCCTGGCGCCCCAGCTATTTATTCCTACAATTCTTCTATGTGATAGCTTTGAGAATCTAAGCTCTGAAGTAAACTTGTTGAAGTATTCTTTCATCCTTCCATACCCACCATTAATTTTCAATTGACATATTGGATTTTGACGATACATATTAATATGTAGAAGAGTGCTTTAACTACAGATTAACTAACAAATGCCCGGAGGTGGAAATGCATAGAAAGAGAACATTTTTGCTTGGGATCTTACTTGTTTTACTTAGTGCGATAAACGTTTCAGCGGATACCATACCCGGTGGAGAAGTTTTCGGCACCTGGACATCTTCCGGGTCGCCGTACCTGGTCCAGGGCCACATCTTTGTTCCAGCGGGTTCCACGCTAACCATCGAACCAGGCGTGCTGGTGGATTTCCAGGGTAACTACTATTTTCAAGTTAATGGCTTTCTGGAAGCGGTGGGAACGGAAACAGATTCAATTCATTTTTTGAGTTCCGGGGGAACTTGGTCTGGTATTAATTTCGAGAATGCTCCCGACAGCAGCCACCTGGCCTACTGCACAGTGCAAAACGTGGATGACGTCTGGGGTCCAAACTATTTGGGAGCTATCACCTGCTATTTGAGTAACCCTGTGATCACTCACTGCCGGATAAGCGGAAACTCGGAGCCTTATGGTGGATTCCTGGCCGGGGGTGGAATATACTTGCATACTTCAAGTCCGGAAATTTCCTGGTGCAATATTAGCCAAAACCACACCCAATCTTATGGTGGTGGCATCAATTGTATGTACAATTCGTCGCCTGTTATCAAAAACTGTGACATTCGTGGAAATTCAACCTATATCGCGTTTGATGCACAAGGCGGAGGAATTCATGTAGGAGGCGGATGCAGCCCGGTAATCATCAACTGTACCATTGAAGGCAACACATCCTATAATGGCGGCGGTATCGCTTCCGGAAATGGCCGTGTTACTCTTGCTGAATGTACTATCGGTAAAAATCTGGCGGATGGCGGAGCAGGTGGAGGCATCTGGATCTCCGGGGGTGATGGTTTTATTACAGGCTGCGTTATTGACAGCAACGGTGCAGTCGATACCCCCACGGGGGAAGGACCCGGAGGTGGTATCTACGCCAATTGTGACACGCTTTTGGTGGAACACTGCACATTTATCAATAATTATGCTGGTGACCCTACTGTATGGATCGGTTGGGCAATTCACACCGAAGGAAATACTTCAATGACATTAACAAACAGCATCGTGAAAGGAAAGTCCACATTGGATCGTCTTGTAGTTCTTTGGGGCACATCCGCATCGGTTTCCTACTCCGATTTTTACCAGTACCGATTTGCCTTTCATGGCAACCTACCGCCCGGTTTAGGTACCCTTACACAAACCAACACCAACGGCGACTCCTGTGACGTATACTCCAACATCTATCTTGATCCGCTATTCGTCGATTATGCAAATGCTGATTACCATCTCCAGGCAGTCTCACCCTGCATAGATGCAGGTGACCCGAATTCTCCTCTTGACCCGGACAGCAGCATAAGTGACATAGGTGCTTTATATTATCATTATCTATGCGGAGATCCCAGTGGAGATGGAATTATAAGTGTGTCAGATGTTATCCATCTGGTAAATTATCTATTTAAGGGAGGACCTGCACCCGACCCCATTCAGGCAGGAGATGCCAGTGGAGATGGAAATATAAGGGTGTCAGATGTTATCTATCTGGTAAATTATCTTTTTAAATTTGGGCCAGCTCCTATCTGTTAGCGATGTAATCTATCTCATCAACTACCTTTTCAAGGGCGGACCACCACCCTGTATATAAATACCATAACTCCTGCAATATGATAAGCTTAGGCAGTCAACCCCGGCTAGCTTTTTAGATATAAGCTCTAAAGTTATCAAGGACTTCCCGAAAAGGAAATTTTACATCTTTGTTTTTTCCATCCACCACAAAATAATGGGAACACCCTAAAAACAATTCATTCATTTTTTCCCTTGCCTAATTCTTTTTGATTTTTATATTAAAGGCAATAAACTGGGAATAGCTAATAATTAGCTCTAATTTCGTGATTATTCCCGGGGAACTCCATTAACCTGATGTTGGTTAGCAGGATGAATATAAAAAAATATTTTATTTTGTTTTTTCTTTTTCTGCTTCTCTTTTCCTGTATCAAGAAAAGAGAGGTAAAAGTTGTATCCGAGAAAACTATTGTGGAGGACATAATCCATGAATTCGTTCAGGGTTTGGAAAAAGCGGATACAGATAAAATCTTGAGCTTTTATGCTAAAAGCCCGAATGTAGTTTTGATTGGAACAGGGGATGAATTTTTAACCGGATATGATAGCCTCGAAAACTTTTATAAAGATCTTACCTCCACCCTTTATGAATGGGAAAAGAGGAATTTTACCCTTTCAGAACTGAAAGTAAAGATTTTGGATGGGGTAGCCTGGTTTTCCTCTAAGCTTGAGTTTGGGTTTGAGCTAAATGGAAAACCGGTGGAGAAAAATATTAGATTCAGCGGTGTTTTAATCAAGGAGGAAGGGATCTGGAAGTTAGTCCAGACTCATATGTCTTTCTCTTCACTCTAATCAAGGTAAATATTATGCCAGACGAACTAAAACTTATCAGCGGTAACTCCAATAAACCTTTGGCTGAGAAGATCAGCCGGTATTTAGCTATACCTTTATCTCAGGCTGAGGTTACCAGATTTTCAGATGGGGAGATAAAAGTAAAAATAGATGAGAATATCAGAGGCACAGACCTTTTCATCATCCAGTCTACCAACGCTCCCGCAGAAAACCTTTTAGAGCTTTTAATCCTTTTAGATGCGGCCAAAAGAGCCTCCGCCAAAAGGATAACCGCAGTCCTGCCCTATTTCGGCTATGCTCGACAGGACAGAAAAGACCAGCCCAGGGTCCCTATAACTGCCAAGTTGGTGGCTGATTTAATAGCCCAGGCCGGAGCTAATCGGGTCTTAACCATGGACCTGCATGCGGCTCAGATTCAGGGATTTTTCGATATACCCACAGATCATCTTTTTTCCAATCCGGTTTTCTTTGATTATTTCCTCAAACTAAATTTCTCCGATCTGGTAATAGTTGCTGATGTCGGCAGCATAAAGATGGTGCGCAATTTCGCCAAGAAGTTAGATTGTCCTCTGGCAGTGGTGGATAAAAGAAGACCTGCCACTAATCAGGCTGAAGTCTTAAATATCATCGGCGAGGTTAAAGATAAGAATGTTATCATCCGGGATGACATAATCGATACCGGAGGAACTTTAACTGAATTCGCCTATGCCTTGCAAAAGAAGGGAGCCAAAGATATCTACGCCTGCTGTACCCATGCGGTCTTATCTGCAGATTCCTTAAATAAAGTGGAGAGGTCTCCTATCAAAAAATTAGTGCTCTCTGACACTATCTATCAAAAGGAGAAAAAGCTTTCCCCTAAGATCGAGGTCCTCTCCGTGGCTCAGCTATTCGGGGAAGCGATAAAACGCACCGACAGAGAGGAATCGATAAGCTCCCTTTTCGAATATTAATTGATTTGAAGACCGAGAGAAGCTGAAAGGAGTAAAAAAAGATGAAGGAGATCTTGCTTGAAGCTAAAAGAAGGACTAAAACAGGCAAGGAGATTGCCAAAAAATTACGAAAAGAAGGATTTATTCCGGCAGTGCTCTATGGCCCAGGAGATGAGCCTCTCCCTTTGCAAATTGAGTCCGGGTCATTAAAATCAATCCTGCGAGCTGGCAGTGGCGAAAACGTCATCATCACCCTGAACATCTCCCAAGACGCATCCGCAGACGGAGAGCGGAATGAGAGAAAAAACGTACTTATACGGGAGATCCAGCACGACCCGGTTTTGGGAAATATCTTGCATGTTGATTTTCAACACATCCTTTTGACCAAAAAAATTTCCGTGCGGGTACCGGTTCATCTCATGGGGGTACCGACCGGAGTTCAGAAAGATGGAGGGATACTTCAACATGTTTTAAGAGAACTGGAGATAGAATGTTTACCTACAGATATACCGGAGAAAGTGGAGCTGGATGTAAGCGCTCTTATGATAGGCGATTCCATCCATGTCAGGGATATAAAGTTAGACAAGGTGGAGATATTGTCAGATCCTGAAAGCTCTATTACAACCGTGGTGCCACCTACCGTCTTTAAGGAGGAGGTAGTTCCTGCAGCCGAGGAGGCTAAAGAACCTGAGGTGATTGGCGAGAAGAAGGCTGAGGAAGGAGAAGAGGAAAAGGTAGAAGAGGGCAAAGAAGCTAAGGAAAAGGTATCTCCTAAGCCCGGCAAAGAGGAAAAAGCTGGGAAACCAGAGCCTAAAGCCAAAAGAAAAGAGGAGAAAAAAGAAGAGAGAAAGAAAAGATAAATATAGTAAAGGAAGCTCTGAAAAGAAAGGCAGTATTAGAAGGAAATTTGGAGTGCAAACCTTTAGGTTTGCCAAACTTGATTCTTCTTTTTGAATATGTTAAAGGTAAAGCTATCCGCCTTAGGCGGATACATTCCAGTCGTTCTTTCTAAAAATTTGACACTATCCAGAGGAATAGAGATTAGGTAAACTTGTAAGTTCAAGATTAAAGGAAGAATATGAAAGGTATCATCTTAGCTGGTGGTTTAGGGACCAGGCTTTTCCCTTTGACCAAGATCACCAACAAACATCTGCTCCCGGTCTATGACCGCCCTATGATTTACTATCCTATACAAACCTTGATCAATGCCGGGATAAGGGATATCCTGATCGTCACCGGCGGAAATAATGCAGGTGATTTTTTACGCCTTTTAGGGAACGGAAAAGATTTTGGGCTTAAACACTTGAATTACACCTATCAGGAAAAAGAAGGCGGGATAGCCGAGGCGCTTGGCTTAGCAGAGCACTTTGCTGAGGGGGAGAAGATCCTGGTTATGTTAGGTGATAATATAATTGAAGGAAATATCAAAGGTGCAGTGGAGGATTTTAAAGCCCAGAAAAGCGGGGCTAAAATCCTTTTAAAGAAGGTCAATAATCCTAAAGAGTACGGTATTGCCCAGATAAAGAATGGTAAGATTATAAAGATAGAGGAGAAGCCTAAAAAACCTAAAAGCAACTATGCGGTAATCGGCATCTATATGTATGAGAACCAGGTGTTTGATATAGTTCGCACTTTAAAACCTTCTGCTCGAGGGGAATTAGAGATTACGGATGTGAACAATGCTTATCTTAAAAAAGGAAACCTGACCTATTCTTTTCTCAAAGGTTACTGGCTGGATGCAGGGGAGTCCATAGATGCGCTATTAAAAGCCAATAAAATCGTAGCTCAAAAAGAGGCTAATAAAAAGTATTTCTAAAGGTGGAATATGATCCAGGGAATAAAGCAGAAAAAACTTAAAGTCATCCCGGATGAAAGGGGAAGGCTGATGGAGCTTTTGAGGTCGGATGAAGAGCTTTTCATTCAGTTCGGGCAGGTCTATATGACCACTGTCTATCCCGGGGTGGTCAAAGGCTGGCATTACCACAAAAAACAGATCGACAATTTCATCGTCATCCGGGGGATGGTGAAGTTAGTCTTATATGATAACCGGGAGGATTCTCCCACCAAAGGGGAGATCAACGAATTTTTCATCGGAGAGGATAATCCGCTTTTGATTCAGATACCGCCTCTGGTCCTGCATGGGTTTAAATGCATAAGCCAGGAGGAAGCAGTCTGTATCAACTGTCCAACTGAGGCTTATAACTATCTTCAGCCGGATGAATATCGCATCCCTCCTCATACTAATGAGATCCCCTATAAATGGGAAAGAAAGGATGGGTGATGAAGTTACTAGGAACTGAAGGAACTATATGGAAAATATTCTTTATTATGGCGACAATCTAAAAGTACTTAGACGATATATCCCAGCTAATTCTGTCGATTTAGTCTATTTGGACCCACCATTTAATTCTAAATCAACTTATAATATCCTTTTCAGAGAACCCACTGGTAAACCTTCTACTGCTCAAATAACAGCCTTCGAGGATACTTGGCATTGGACTGAAGAAACAGAAAGAATTTTTCAAGAAATAGTAGACAAGGCACCTGCAAAAGTAGTTAAAATGATGGTTGCTTTCAGAGATTTTATTGGGATTAATGATGTGATGGCATATCTGACTATGATGTGTATAAGATTGCTTGAGCTTAAAAGAGTGCTCAAGGATACTGGGTCAATCTATCTACACTGCGATCCAACAGCAAGCCATTTCCTAAAAATTTTAATGGATACCGTATTTGGGAAAGAAAATTTTAGAAATGAAATCATCTGGTGTTACACAGAGAGAGAGATTTCCAAAAAATATTGGAATAAAAAACATGATGTTATATTTTTCTATACAAACAAAAGTAACGATAAACACACTTTTAACTGGAAAGAGGTTGCTCTTCCATATAGTGAAGGAACATTGAAAAAATTTAACTATGTGGATGAAATTGGAAGGAGATTTCAAATTAGAGGTAAGGGAGGTCCTTACGTAGGAGAACAAGGGCTTAACATTTCTCTCGAGAAGTCCCATCCTGATTGGGTTTATAGAGATTATCTGGATAAATCTCCTGGTGTTCCACCAAGGGACTGGTGGCCTATTCCAGTAATTAACAGGGCTGCAAGAGAAAGATTGGGATACCCAACTCAAAAGCCGGAGGCTCTTTTAGAAAAAATTATACTTACCTCTTCGAATGAAGGAGATATTGTCTTAGATCCTTTCTGTGGTTGTGGAACAACTATAGCAGTTGCTCAAAAATTTAAGCGCAATTGGATCGGGATTGACATAACTCATTTAGCTGTTAACCTAATAAAGTGGAGAATGAAGAATCAATTTGGACTGGAACCAGCTAATGATTATAAAGTAATAGGTGAACCTGCGGACTTAGAAGGAGCTAAAGAATTAGCACACCAGAATAGATATCAATTTCAATGGTGGGTTTTGTCACTTATTGGAGCTCGGCCCTTTGGTGACAAGAGAAAAGGTGCAGATACAGGAATAGATGGATATATTTATTTTATGGATGAAAAGGAAAAAGTGAAAAGCGCAATAGTACAAGTTAAAAGTGGTAAAGTATCTGTGAAAGATATAAGAGATTTAGGGCATGTTATAGATAGGGAAAAAGCCAATCTTGGAATATTTATCACTTTAGAAACTCCTACTTCTTCAATGAGAAAAGAAGCACTCTTAAAAGGCTATTATAAATCACCCCCAGGTGAGAAATACCCGAAGATTCAAATTTTAACACTGAAAGAAATTTTTGCAGGGAAAAAGCCGAGACTTCCTTTAAAACTAGATTCATTTAAGAAAGCTAAAAGATACGTAAGAAAAACGGAAAATTTTACCATGTTTGAAAATAACTCTTAACAGTTTGGTTGAAATCGATGAGAATATTAGTCACCGGGGGGGCGGGCTTTATCGGCTCCAACTTCATCCACTATCTCTTAAAGGTATATCCTCAATACCAGATTATAAACTTGGATAAACTTACCTATGCCGGTAACTTAGACAACCTATCTGATATAGAATCCTCTCCCAACTATCGATTTATCAAAGGCGATATCTGCGATCAGAAATTGGTAGAAGAAATAATCTCCCCGGGTATAGATATAATCATAAATTTCGCCGCAGAAACTCATGTGGATAGGAGCCTGTATGAGCCTAAAAGCTTTGTCCAGACCAATATCACCGGTACCCAAGTACTATTAGATGCGGCTTTAAAATTTAAACTCAAAAGATTTATTCAGATCTCCACAGACGAAGTTTATGGAAGTGTAGAGCAAGGAAAATTCTTTACTGAACAAAGTCAGCTTTTACCCAACAGTCCCTATTCTGCAAGCAAGGCAGGTGCAGACCTTCTGGCAAGGTCCTATTTTAAAACTTTTAAATTTCCAGTCTTAATCACCCGCTCCTCCAACAATTATGGACCTTATCAGTTCCCGGAAAAATTAATCCCCTTATTTATCACTAACGCCTTGGAGGATAAAGAGCTTCCCATTTACGGAGATGGCCTTTATATTCGGGATTGGATTTACGTGGAGGATAATTGCAGAGGTATAGATCTGGTACTGCATAAGGGTAAAGAAGGAGAGGTTTATAATCTTGGAGGGGGTGCAGAGAAGACCAACTTAGAGATAACTCATCTTATACTTAAGTATCTGAGCAAATCTGCAAGTCTAATAAAACATGTCAAAGACCGACCCGCCCATGACAGAAGGTATGCTATGGATTGCAAAAAGATCGAAAAAGAATTAGGATTCCAACCGAAAGTTAAGTTAGAAGAAGGACTTAAAAAGACCGTGGAGTGGTATTTGAAGAACAGAAGCTGGTGGGAAAAGATAAAAAGTGGGGAATATCTTAAATATTATGAGAAGCATTATCTCTCCAGAATGGATCCATTCGGACAAAGAGAAAGGGTATGAGGGTCTTAATCACCGGCTCCAACGGGCTTTTAGGGCAGAAGCTGGTTAAAACTTTTTCTTCAGATCACCAGACCACAGGGATCGACCTGCAAACTGAATCTTTCCTTTCCATACCGAACTTCACCTATCAGAGTTTAAGTATTCTGGAAGAAGAAAAACTTAAAAAACTCTTTTTTTCTTTTAGACCAGAAGTGGTGATAAACACCGCCGCTTATACAGACGTGGATGGATGTGAAGAAAACCAAAAGATAGCCTGGGCAGTTAATGTGCATGGAGTAAAAAATCTTTCAAGTTTATGCCAAAAATCAAAAGCCAAATTAATCCACCTCTCCACCGACTATATCTTTGATGGAAAAAAAGGACCATATTCAGAGGAGGATATCCCGAATCCAGTTGGATATTATGGGCTCACTAAGTTAGAAAGTGAGAAAGCCATCTTATCCGAATTTGTCATCAAGACCCAAAATCGGGGATCCGGAGGAAAAGAGAAGATAAACTTCTTGATCGTCCGCACCAACGTGCTTTACGGAAAAGGCGAAAGAATCAGGCCCAATTTCGCTTTATGGTTAATCCACAAACTTGCAGATCAAGAAGAAGTCAAAATAGTCATGGATCAGTACAATAATCCTACCTTGGCTGACAACTTAGCCAGTGCCATAAAAGAAGCTATTGAAAAAGATATTTCCGGGATTTTAAACATTGCTGGGAGCGAGTATCTCTCAAGATACGATTTCGCTCTAAAAGTAGCTAAGAAATTTAACTTGGATCAAAATCTGATCTTACCAGCCAAGACTTCTGAGCTAAAACAGAAAGCCCCTCGCCCCTTCAAAGGCGGACTCAAAATCGATAAGGCAAAAAAACTCCTTAAAACCGAACTTTTGGATATAGAAAAAGGGTTGGAATATGTAAAAAGAGCTAATGCTGTATTTTTTTAAATAGGTAATTTTTTACTATATAACAAAATATAAATACCACAGCAAAAATATATAATTCAATCATTGGGAGAGACTAGCCCTCAAAAGGCAGCTAATTGATAATGCAGTAGGCCAAACAGAATCAGCATCTACTCCACAATATGATTGAGGAGGCTTTAGGTCACGTTTAACAAGTTGTTCCATTTGTATTTCTGGAATTGGATCTCTAAATGGACGTACTTCTGAAAATATCACAGCCGAGACCTGTGCAGCACCTTGGCAGTAAGAGGTGTATTCATCATAAGAACATCCAAGTTCATTTCTCCACTCTGCCCAAATCTCTCCAGGGGATTTTGTTATTACTTTCCCAATTACTGCTTCACCAATAAACTGACGAAGAGGTGTAGATGCATAAATCAATGCAGTTGATCCTTCCCATTTTCTTGAAAATTTTCTTCTTACTTCAACTTTCTTTTCCCCTGTAACTATTTTTTGAGCAAAGGTAGGCCTAATGCTTAGTACCAAATCACAATGAGCAGTATTTCCATTAAGCGTTAAATTGTTAATGACCGCTGGTAGTTTTTCTAAAACAGCTTTCCAAACAACAGGAAAATTTGCACTACAAGCCAATTCCTCATCAAATAATCTGTATTGAGTACCTGCAGGCCCGTTGTTTTGAAATCCAAAGCTTTTAAAGAATGATTCCCACTTAAACCAGATTTGAGAAGGTGCGGTGAAGTGAATTTTTTCAGCTTTATTTCTAATTTCTGCAGCCAACAAGCTCAACAAGAGCGTACCAATCCCTTTTGCCTGATCATCTTCTCGAATCCTCATGCTACAAAGTTTAGTATCATTACCCTTACGAAGAACAGCTGCGCCAATAGGAAGTTGTTTGTGATAAACTAAGAACCCTGTTCGTTCTTTGCTCTGAAGTCTCGGTTTAACTTTCCTCTTAAACCATATATCTATACCTGGATAAATATCTTCGCACTCTTCTATAAGATTTCTTAAATGGTCAAAACAATCTTCCTCAGGTAAAAAATCCCCTCCAAATTTTACAATTCGAAGCTCCCGATTAATTTTCAATTCGCCAAACATAAATATCCTTTCTTTTAAGTTTGGCCCCAATCTTTAAAATACTTTGAGAGTTTCAGTTCCTGATTTTCGTAGTCGCTATCTTCAGTTGGTTCTTCTGCAGGTTCTGACATTCTGTAAAAATTTATATTAGCTAAAGTTTCACCATCCCGAAGGTAGATGTTAACATTGTGACCACGTACTTCAAAGATTATTGGTGTACCTTCTGTTCTATTGAAACCAAAATAAGGATGAACGAAGCCTGCATAATGAATACGTAATTCCCCTAAGGTTTCTGAAATAGCTTGGCAAGAAACAGCTACATCCTTCGGAAGTCTAAACCTTTCTTTAGATCTTAAGATATAAAACGCTTCAGGTTTAATTTCAAGCGCTTCATCCTTCTTATACGGAATCGGCTGCCAAAAATTCTTTGGATCATAGGTTCCTTTTGGTTTTGATAGGTCAATCTGAAGATCCTTATTGTTATTCTTTTTCAATGCGCAAAAAGCTGAAAGACCAGTTTTTGGGTCAGGTAAGAGATTAACTCTTAGTTCCGAGATTTCATCTCCGTTCTTTTTTGGTTCACAATTTTCATCTAAAATAATCCCCTCAAATAACTGAATTTCGTCATTGTTAATTTCACTCCATTCAGGACGACCTCTGAAAAGTCTTAATTGACTAAGTGCAATCCCTTTTTTAACTATTATTGGAAATGTAATTGGATTAACCTCTATATATAGACTACCACTGTATTCCTCGTCAACCATATCATAAGTATGACATTTGTCCACAATCAATCTAGTTAATACATCCAAACGACCAATTGAGCTTTTCCCTGTTGTTCTCCCAAAGAATTTCTTACCTTTTGGAAGTCTCAATACCTCCTCAAGTTGAATTAAATATGTAACACCTGTTTCAAGGATAGTCTTTTCTTCAAGATCTTCTAAGAACTGTTCTTTATAATCATTTATTATTTGACTGACACTTGTATCTCTATCAGGTTTTATACTCCCCCTCATTTTATAACCTAAACTTGAAAGACGTAGATCAAAGGAGGAAGAATCTACGTTTTTGGGATCTAACTTCGCAATAACATCGTTTTTAAACAATATCTCAGTTTGTTCTTTATTAAGAACACCTGGTCTAATATTATCAATCTCTTCTTCTTTGTATGTCATAAATGTACTCATTTAAGATGAGAATAGAGTTTTTATTCTCAAAAGTCACATAAACTTTTTAACAATAACTCAGACTGTCTGAGTTTGTCAAGTGAAATTTCATATTTTTAAAATAATATAGAATAATTCTAAGATTTCAAAATTTATGACTTACGAATTGCTCATGCAAAGAAAGCCTATTAATCACAAAATAAAAAAGTCTGCCTTTCGGCAGACTTTTCATTTAAAACTATAATATATAATCTTTTTTTATTTTCTTCTTCTTATATAGTTAAACGCTCCTAAGCCCAACAGACCGGTGCCTAAAAGGATTATCGTTCCTGGTTCAGGCTGAGCAACCAGATAACCACCATCTACTCCGGTAATAGTGGAAGCATCTGCCATAAAATTATCATAGTGAGCCTCAACCTCAGGGGAAGTGTTGGTATTGTCCCCTCCAGTTAAAATATAAACTTTTCCTGGGGCATTGTAACCATCTGGCAACATATCCTGCATCAAAAGCTGCCAGCTACCTTCACTCCAATAGTAGGAACTTATCTGGTTTCCGAATCGGGACAATCTGAATTTACCGCTGACATCATCTGAGAGAATCCCCTCAACTGTCTGGCCAATCCCATAAGACATCCAGAAGCTCAGATAAGTCTGGTCGGTGCTAAACTCATAGGAACGATAAATCTTCAAAAGATAAGAGCCATCAATTGCCTTAACTCCAAATTCTGCGGCGCTAAAACCAGCATTGAAAACGGCTAAGTCAAAATCTATCTGGGTGATATAATCACCCTCCAAATTAAAATTGGAACGTATCTCACCCGTGCTTCCATAAACATCCTGTAAACCTTTTTGAACCAGATAACCGTTCTCAGTATAAGAGACTCCTTGATTATACGAGTAGTCGGTCCAAAGTGCTGGGTCAAACGAATCAAACTTATCCGTCAACAGAACCTGGGAATAGGCCGAGGCGGCCAACATAAAGATAATCGCTAAGCTCAAAACTATAATTCTCTTTTTCATATCTCACTCTCCTTATTTTATTTGTCTGTAGCAAATATTAAGCAACTATTATGCCAAAAATTTCTATCCAAAATAAAAGCTCTAACCTGTTAATAAAAAAGGGGTTACCATTACCTATCATAATCTAAATAATTTAATAAAAATAACCTATCCTAAAAATGTCCAGTTTACTGACAGTCTCACGGAATTAAACCGAGCTTTTAAGTGTAATTCATTGAAAATCAAAAGGTTAAAAAAACCAATAAAAACGTTCAGAGAATTGACATCTTAAACATAATTCTAACAGAGAAAAAAATTACTTCTATTCAAGAAATATATTCCTTTTTTGAGCAGCACCTGAGTTCAATTTCTAAAAATTTCTCTAATGCTTATCCTTTAATACTCAAAGAGTTACCTTCTAAGCTCAGGGAGAAATCTTCTGCAGGCATAACTTTTGCTGAAATTTTGAACAAAATTTAGTTAAGATTTTAAGGATGTTGTCGAATTAATGCAAAAGGATAAGCTATGTCCCAGGAAGGGGCCAAAAAAAGAATAAGAGCTTGTCTGGAAAGAATGGATTCTACCAAGCAAAGCTTGGAGGCTAAAGAGGTACTGCCGGAGAAAAAAGGGGGGTTTTTTTAATTCAGTTTAGAATCCAATATAACTCTTGAGATGTTTTTAAGTCTATAAATGTTCGAATAACTTTATGATCGATCTACATACTCATCTTCTTCCAGAGATAGATGATGGAGCAAAATCCCTGGAGGAAGCAGTTCAGATAATAAAACAAGGTGCAGAGATCGGGATAACTGCAATCTGCACTACACCTCATATCTCAACCAATTTTAAGAAGGATAGAACAGAAAAGATTATGGAAAATTTTTTAAAACTTCAAGAAAGAATAACTCAAGAAAAAATTGATACCCAGCTTTATTTAGGTAGCGAAATCGATCTGCGTATAGATCTTAGTTCTGTGAGAAACCTTCCTTTTTTCTTTCTGAACCATACCCAAAAATATTTATTCCTGGAACTCCCCTTAGGGGAATTTCCATCATTTACAGAAAGGATTCTCTTCTCCTTACTTATAGAAGGCCTATCTCCAATCCTGGCTCATCCGGAAAGAAGCCTAATTAGAGAAGAGGATTTTGAAAGGATAGGGAGGCTGGTTGACTCAGGAATTCTTATTCAGTTAAATGCAGGCTCTCTTTTAGGAAATTTTGGCAAAAAGGTCCGGAAGGTTGGTGAGAAGCTGTTGGAAAAAGACCTGGTAGACCTTTTGGCAAGCGATGCTCACGATTTAAATACCCGTCCCATAACTCTTATGGCTGAAGCTTTTAGAAGGATAAAAAATGAATTAGGGGAGGAAAAAGCACTGAAACTTTTTGAGGAGAACCCAAGAAAGATTCTTCAGGCAGAAAATATCGAAAAAAAGATGGTATTAAAAAACTTTTAAAAAAGGAGCGATAAAGATGAAAAGAGTACAGAAACTGATCAGCCTGAGCCTGATAATATATCTAGCTTTTTTTCAAGGGTTAACTTTAACCTGGGCTCAGGAAGAAAAGAATACGGAAACTCCAAGGAATACAGGCTTGGATTATTATCTTGCCCCGGGAACAGATAACCAGCTTTTAATCAAGGTGAATGTCTGGGGGGAGGTCTTAAAACCGGGAATAGTGCAGGTGCCGGATAATACCGATTTGCTCTCCCTTCTTTCCATGGCTGGAGGACCCACTGAAAATGCCAAGCTCAGTAAAGTCAAAATCGTGCGCAATTTTTCGCAGAACAAAACCATCATCGTGAATGTCAAGGATTGTATCCGAAATGGAAAAGCTGAAAAGATACCTTTGATCAAACCAGGGGATACGGTTATAGTCCCGCGTAATAGTTTTCATACAGTTTCAAAATATATAACCTTTGTTTATAACTTAGCGGTTATAGCCAGTGTGATTAAACTTTTTACTCAATAAAAAGGAGTTGAAAATTGGAAGAGCAGAATAGAATAGCTCCGCTTCAAAAAGAAATTTCCTTTCAGGATTATCTGATTATCCTGAAGAGGAGAAGATGGATTATACTCAGTGCTTTTTTGATAATCCTTCTCTCCGCCGGAATCTTCTCCTTTACTACCCAGCCGATCTATGAATCCTCTACCACTTTGATGATTGAGGAAGATGGAGGAATGAGGAAAGAGATCTTCGAGATCTCCTCTTATCTCAAGCAGGAGACTATGATAAAAAACCAGGTGGAGATACTAAAAAGCCGAACCCTAACTGAATCAGTCCTTCAGGTCCTTTTATCCTCACCCTATAGCAGAGTGTGGGAAGAAAAAGTTCTGGGGAAAAGAACAGATAAGGTCAGGACTAACGACATGGTTTTGATACTGCAGAACAATACCAAGGTAGTGCCTTTAAAAGAGACAGATATAATTCAGGTTAAAGTAATGGCCCCAGATCCTGATCTGTCTGCATTTTTAGCCAATACCATAGCGGAGGAATATTATAAACAAAGCCTCCGGGTCAGTCGTGGAGAGATCACTGAGGTGCGTCTCTTTTTAGAAGAACAGCTTTCCAATATTCAGAAAGAGCTGAATCAAGCCGAGCAGGCTTTAAGAGTCTACAAGGAGAAAGAAAAGGTTGCCGCCCTGCCGGAGGAGACAGAAGAGCTGGTCAAACAGTTAGCCAATTTTGAATCCTTGTATAATGAAGCCAAAACCGAACTGGAAGCTAATCAGAAAAGGCTCTCCTATATGCGAAAACAGCTTTCCGAAAGAAAAAACCGTTTAGTGGAGGATGTAACTCAGATCTCCAGCCCTCTTATAATCCAACTACGTCAGAAGATGGCAAATTTAGAAGGGATAAGAGCTGGCTATTTAGCTCAAGGATTCCCGGAAGACCATCCTAAGATGGAGGAAATAGTCAATAGAATAAAGGAGATAAAGCAGAAACTTGTAAAGGAAACCTCAGAGTTGGTTTCTAAAGAGCTTTCTGCCTCAGATCCTTTAGCCTATCCCCAGGAGTTAGTGGACAAGATACTAATCTTAGAGATAGAGATCCAATCTTTAACTGCTAAGTCAGAAGCTTTGAATAAAATCGTGAATACTTATTCTGATAATCTCAACACCCTGCCGGAAAAAAGCCTTAAATTAGCCCGTTTAGAGAGAAATGCCCAAGTAGGGGAGAATATCTTCTTAATGTTAAAGGAAAAATATGAAGAATCCCGCATAAAGGAGGCTGGACAGATCGGGAATGTAAGGATAATCGATAAAGCCTTACCTCCGGAGGACCCTATAAAACCTAAGAAAAAGATAAACCTTCTCCTGGGCGCACTTTTGGGTTTGGGATTGGGGTTGGGTATGGCACTTTTTGTGGAGAGATTGGATAATTCCCTTAAAAGTATTGAGGATGTGGAAAGGACCGGGCTTTCCATCTTAGGTTCTATCCCTCTGATAAAAAGCAGTAAAGATAAAGGTCCAAAAAAAGAAGAAAAAAAATCTGAGGACTATCAGATAAAGATAATCGCTTCCAACTTAGTTGCCCATTTTGAGCCGAAATCACCCATCTCTGAGGCTTATCGCACCTTCAGAACCAATCTCCAATTTGCCAGACTTGATACTCCTTTGAAGACTATCCTGGTAACCAGCTCCGGCCCGGGTGAGGGTAAGTCTACCACCGTAGCCAACTTAGCCATAACCATGGCTCAGATGGGAACCAATACTCTATTGGTGGATTCGGACTTAAGGCGTCCGATCTTACACTCCATCTTTAACTTGCAAAGAACTCCGGGATTGACCAACTACCTGGCAGGGAATGTTCCTTTAGGGGAGATAATCCAGCCAACTCCCATAGAAAACTTAAGCCTTTTAACCTGCGGGGTCCTACCTCCTAATCCTTCAGAGCTTTTAGGCTCAAAAAAGATGAAACAGCTCTTAGAAGAGCTAAAAGAAAGATTTGAGACAATCTTATTTGACTCCCCGCCGGTGATAGCAGTAACTGATGCCGCAGTCTTATCTACCTTATTAGACGGAGTGGTCTTGGTCGTCTCCTCCGGTTACACCTCCAGAGAGGCAGTGATAAGAGGAATAACCCTTTTAGAAAATGTGAAAAGCAGACTGATCGGAGGGGTTCTGAACAAAATCAAAGTGGAAAGCGTCTATGGCTCTTATCACTATTACTACTATTACCACTACTACGGAAGAACCAAAGAAAAAAGAAGGAAAAAGGAGAGTCAGGTGACTCAGATTTTAAAGGGATAGATTTAAGAATATTCCGTATTAGCTGGAGGATTTATGAGGGTATTGTTGATTATACCCACTTACTATCAAGATGCTAAGGAAAAGGAGGTTTACAGGTATTTGCCCCCCATGGGATTAGCTTATATAGCTTCTGCTTTAGAGCAGATCAATTGCCAGGTAAGAATTTTTGATGTGATGGGGAGAGATTCAAAAATAAAGAAAGTTATAGATGAATTCAGCCCGGATTGTATTGGGATCTGTTGTTTTACCCCCAATTACCCTCACTTTGTAAAGACTTTGAAACATATTCGCATCTTCTACCAGAAGCCAATCATTGCAGGTGGTCCCCATTTCCATATTTTAGAGGAGGCTTTTAAATCTATAAAATTTTTACCCCTTGATCTGTGTATCATTGGAGAAGGGGAGAAGAGCTTTCCAGAGGTTATAAGAAGAATAGAGTCCTCTGGAGATTTTAGTGGTATTGATGGAACCATCAGTAAAATCGACCATAAAATAGTAGTTGGGAACTCCCGAAAGCCAATTGAAAACTTAGATGAAATAAGATTTCCGGCTTGGCACCTTTTAGAGTTGAAAAGTTACGAGAGTTTAAATATGCCAATTCATACTTCCCGCGGATGTCCCTATAATTGTATATATTGCTCCTCCGGGAAAATTTGGGGGAGTAAGGTCAGGTTCAGATCTCCTGAAAATGCGGTAGAGGAGATGAGAATTTTGAGCAAAAACTTCGGCTATAGTAGATTTTTTATAAGCGATGATACCTTTGTGCTGAATGGCAAACGTATCAAAAAGTTCGCAGATCTTTTGGAGAAAGAGAATTTTCAATTTTTCTGCAATGGTAGAATCAATCTAATGACCGATGAGATTTTCAAGGATCTGAAAAGAGCCGGTTGTATTGAAGTTGATTATGGCATTGAATCGGTAGTTCAGCGAATTTTGAATAATTTGAAAAAGAACCAACTCTCAGATAAAATCGAAGAGATCATTAAAAAAACTTGCCAATACGGAATGAAACCTTCTGGCTATTACATGCTTTCGCTGCCCGGTGAATCCCACGAGGATATGAAAAAGACCATCGATTTCGCCAATTATTTAAAAAGAAAATATGGCTGTCCAGCTGATTTCCAATTGACCAGAATTTATCCGGGAACCCAGCTGGCCGAGATCGCCAAATTAAGTAAAGATCATGACTGGTCAGTGAAATTATACCATAATTTAAGATACCCTAATATGCCAGTCTATCATGAATTGCCCTTTGAAACTGTTTACAAGTTGATTAAAAAAGTTAATTTCAGGGCGGTCAAGTACCCAATAAAACAACATTTAAAAACCTGGTTAAAAACCCCGATCAAGAAAATTCCACCCCTCTATCACTTTTTGAAAGGAATAATGGATTATTGTAGAAATCGCCTTTATCTCAGGCGCCTTAAGAATTTATACAAAAGGGAAGGAATATGGAAAAGCCCTAATGAAAAAATGTCAGGAATGAAGAAAGAAAGATCTACTAAAGAAACTCTCAAAGAGGAAAAGGTTTCAGTAAGGTAAGATAATGAGCAATCTGCCCAGTAAAATAAGCCAGAATAGCTTTTTCAATTTTCTGCAGATTTTTTTAAGACAGCTTTTAGCTTTCGGGCTTTCGGTTATTGTGGCCCGAAATTTGGAACCCAGGGAGTTCGGAATCTATAGCCTGATTTTATGGATTTTGACCTTTTCTCTCTTCGGGGCGAATTTAGGATTTCCTAACAGTATGCAGAAATACACCTCAGAATACCTGGGCCGAAAAGATAAAAATTCCCTTTATGCTCTTAACCGTTACATCCTGAAGAAAGAGCTCCTCTTAGGTGTGGCAATTACACTTATCTTAATCCTGGGCGCACCTTTTTTCTCCAAGCTGTTTCCTATTCCACAAAGCTATTTTATAATAGCCGCTTTAGGGGTTCTACCTTTAGCTTTAATCAATATCTTTTCAATGTCTTTGGCCGGCCATCAGAAGTTCAACTACTTAGCGCTAACCGGTCTGATCTTTACACCTTTGAGTTTGCTTTTCTCCCTTTTTGTCCTGAAAAAAGGCTGGGGGATAATCGGGCTTTTCGGAGTAAAAAATCTATTAGCTTTTTTAACCCTGACATTTCTTTACTTGATTCTAAAAAATAGATTGCAATTCGGTTTTAACTCGAAAATTACTCCAGACCTGAAAAGTAAAGTTTTTCCCTATACCCGTGATTTGACTTTCATAGCTCTCTTAGATATGATCGTCTGGCAGCGCTCTGAGGTCTTTTTCCTTGGAATCTGGGTTTCTCCAGAATCAGTGGGATTTTATGCCTTAGCCTTTATGCTTTCCACCTCTTTATTCGGACTTTTACCCAGCTCCTTTACCACCGCTCTACTTCCGGTTATCTCAGAAAAATATGGAAGTTCTTCTGGGGAAAGTATCCGCAAAATCTACTATACTGCTACCCGCTATCTTTTATATCTGACTTTTTTCTTAGCCACCTTAGGGATAGCCTTTGCCTCACCTCTGATTGGTCTTTTCTTCGGGGAAAACTATCTACCTTCAGTCAATATATTCAGGTTAATCCTCATCACTTCTTGCTTTGGAACAGTGGCCGGAGTAGCCTCTACCACTTTATATGCGACTGAACACCAGAGGAAAATAGTGAAGTTAGTCGGATTCACTGCCATCTTGAACCTGCTCTTGGGTCTTTCGTTAATCCCTCTATGGGGGCTTTACGGGGCAGTTTTAGCTAATGGAATTTCTCAATTCACCGTGTCCTTGGGAACTTTTTTCGTGCTCAAACAAGCTCTAAGATTTAATTTCCCTTTCCCGGATTTAGCTAAAGCTTTCCTCTCTTCTTTGGTTGCCGGAGGAACCCTGCTCCTTCTTAGCCGATATTTTGAGTCAATCCCTTATCTGGTTATTGGAACCTTAATATCTGGCGCAGTTTTCCTTCTGTGTCTGATTCTAATTAAAACTTTTAATTCTGAAGATGTACAGGTCTTCAGAAAAGTTGGGGAGAAATTCCCTTTGAAATTAAATCGAAATTATGAGAGGATTTTAAACTTGGTTCAAAGATATGCAGAAACAAGATAAAAAACTTACCTCCTCAGTCATCATCTGCACCAAGGATCGGGAGAAAGACCTCTTAGAATGTGTGGATTCAATCATTGCTCAGACTATTTTACCAGAAGAACTTATAATCGTAGATGCCGGTAAAGAGAATGAGATTAATACAAAATTAGAGGAAAAGCTTAAAAAAACTCCGCTTCAGCTCAAATATATCCAAACTCAACCCGGACTCACCCGCCAGAGAAATATCGGAGTCAAAAATTCCAGCAGAGATATTATTTTCTTCTTCGATGATGATGTGGTCTTGGATAAAGATTATATTAAAAATATTTTAGAAATCTATAATTCAAATACTGAGACAAATGTAAACTTAGGAGGAGTTTCAGGTAAGATGCTCAACTTCAATAAACCTCCTAACTTATTAATTAAAATTTTCAGAAAAATATTTTTTCTTTCCCCAAATGGTATGCTACCTCCTGGTTTTTTTGATCATACTTTGTCTCCGCACAAAAGAAGTAAGGTAAGGATATTTTCGGGGTGCAATATGAGCTATAGAAGAGAGGTTTTGGAGAATTTCAAGTTCGATGAGAATTTGAAAGGTTACTCTTTTATGGAGGATGTTGATTTATCTTTTCGGGTCTCTCAAAGATACACTTTGATTCAAAGCTCTGATGCTACTTTGGTTCATAAGTTTGCGCCCACCAGCCACGACCGTCTCAGAAAAAGAGTGGAGATGGAGGTTGTAAATACATCTTATCTCTTTAAGAAAAATATGCCAAAAAGTTTCAAAAATTATGTGCTATTCACGTGGTCACGGTTAGGCGTCTTTCTCTGGATGTTATTCATGTGTTTAAGAAAGCGAAATTCAGGGTGGGTTGCAGGCTTTATCCAAGGACTTAAGGTGAAGAAAAGTTATGCAAAGAATTGAGACATATAAAAGAGATGATCTCCTGAAGTTTTTAGGAATCAGCCTGTTTTTGCTGATAGGGGCTTTATCTGCCCGACTTTTAGTCCAGAACCCTCCTGTTCTGGTTCTCTGTTTTAGTGGATTCTTAGCCTTAGTTCTGATATTCTTTTTTAACCTTAGAACCGGGATAATTTTATTAATTTTTTTATCTCCCTTATTGTTCCTCATCCCTGAGTCGATATCTCTTTTCCCTGATTCTTCTTTCAGCATAAATCTTATGGGACTTTTAAACCTTTTTTTACCTTTTCTTTTAGTCTTTTATCTTCTAACTCATAAATATAAGAAAATTACCTCCTCCTTAAGCAAACCAATTTTAATCTTCTTAGGAATTCTTTTTTTAACCGTCTTCACCTCTTATGATAGCTGGATTTCCCTACGCAACCTGTTCAGGCTGGCAATGCCTATCTCGGTCTATTTTTTGATCTTACAAAGCTTCAAAACCGAAGAGCAAATTGACCAGTTGAAAAAAGTTTTACTCTTCTCCTCGATTGCACCGCTTTTGATGGGAATCTATCAGATTTTTTATGGCATCCCGGAGAGTTCAGAGTTATATGCTATTTATAAGAGTGTAGACTTAAATCGGATTATTGGTTCTTTTCCTCATCCTAACTGGTATGCCGCTTATCTGGTGGTCTTAATTCCTCTAACTATCTCCTTTTATTCAGAAAATAGAAATGCTAATAAGAAATTCTTCTATCTTCTCCTTTTAGGAGGAATGCTAATATCCCTTTTCTGCACTTATACCCGGGTAGCCTGGGCAGCTTTTCTAGGCTCGATAACGATAATGGGAATAATTCGATATAAGAAGATTTATCTAAGTCTGATTTTAATACTTCTTGCCCTCTTTCTCCTCATTCCCAGTCTAAATCAGATATTTATGAATAGGATTCAGCTTGACACTTCTTTTTATGGTAGATTTTCTTTCAACCAGCTCTCTTTATACCTTTTCAGCCAGAAGCCAATTTTAGGACACGGCCTGGGAACTTATCAACTCCTTTCCACTGATGTTTTCGGAGTGGCGCAATCCAGCTATGGTAGGGATACAGGTGTTGCATCACATAATGATTATCTTAAATTTCTATCTGAAACCGGGGTTGTAGGTTTTTTAGCCTACTTATTTCTCCTTTATTCTTTGCTTAAACTGGGACACATAATCTTTAAGAACAAAATCCCAACTCTGAAATCTGAAGGGAGTATTCTCGTGGCGGTTATAGCCGGGATTTTGATATATAGCTTGACTGATTCTGGTTTTTCCTATGGTGGGATTTATCTCTGGACTTTAATAGGGATAGTGGAAAGTAGATACCGTTTAAATTATAATAAACTATTGGACAAATCTGTCAGCCTAAAGAGGGGGTTAGTATGAATCTGTTTGGTGAAACAACCTCAAAGTATATAAACAGATCCTTAAAAGCGGCTCAATTTATCATCACAAGGAAGCATACTCTTTCACAGGTTTTTAATCGCGCCAGATCCGAGCCAAAAAATTCCTTAGCCGAAGTAGTTAAACACAAACCCAGACATCTGACTATTTATCCCACAGACCAATGTACACTGAAATGCAAAATGTGCCTGCACAATTCAAGAAATCAGGAACTGAATCCGGATTTTATTTACCCTGTCAGAAAGGATATGAGTTTTGAGACTTTTAAAAAAATTTTAGACCAATTTAAAGATATCCTTGAAATCAGTATGGCCGGAATAGGTGAACCTTTCTTGAACAAAGACTTATTTAAAATGGTAGAATATGCAAATAGCAGAAAGATTGAGGTGGGGATAATTACCAATGGCACTCTCTTAGATAAGTTTTTTGATCAGATAATCAATTCAAAGATAACTTGCATCTCAATAAGTCTAAACGCTTTAACCCCTAAAGAGTATTCTGCACTCACTGGAGTTCCTGAAAAGTTTTTTAATTTAGTTCTAAATAATATTTCTACTCTTACTAAAATCCGGGATAAAATAAAACCTGATTTAGAAGTGAGACTTTCCTTCGTCTGCACTAAGTCGAATTTCAGGCAGATTCCGGATATGATCAGAATTGCAAGAAACCTGAAAGTAGATCACCTTACTTTTCATAATCTCATCCCTTCAGAATCAGAGGGGTTTGCCAAAGATGAGTGCCTTTTTGAAGATGAGCCTGAGATAAAGGAATTCTTTGAAAAAGAATGCAAAAGAATTTATGACGATTTTAGAGTCAATTATCCTAAGTTTCTAAAAAGAAATGTCACCCAAAGAAAGTGCAAAATGCCTTTTTACCTTTTAGGAATAGATTCAGAGGGGAATATCAGTGCAGGATGCAGGGTTTTAGTCCCCTCTGAGAGATTTGGAAATGTCTTCAGGGATGAAGACGTCTGGAACAATCAGCATATGAGAAAAATAAGGAGAATGCTTTTAGATGAGTCTATTCCGTTAATGGACAGCTGCAAGTTCTGCGTAGAAAATTGCTAACTTTTAAAAAGATTGAATATGAAAGGTGAATTGATAATCCATTTTGGCGGAAGTAACCGAGGGGAATGGGAGATTCATTGGCAGAGGGAGCAGGAATTGGCTACCCGCATCTCAAAGGATAATAGAGTGCTATATATAGAAAGGCTTGGCTCAATAAACCGCAATCCCTTGGATCTTTGTAAAAGGTTCTGGAATAGAGTTAAGAGAAATTCTAATGCTAAAATATCTGGCGAAAATTTGAGTTTTTATTTCCCTTTCATAATCCCTATCCATGGAATTTACTTTATTCGTAAGCTCAACTCCCTTTTGCTCTCCTTCCAGATAAAAAGGAAGCTAAAATCCCTTAATCTGAATAGAGAAAGGCCTATCATCTGGGTTAAAAATCCAGCTGAATATGTGTCAGATGTTTTGCCTAAGTTGGATAAGAAATTAACCATTTATGATTGTCACCATGTTTACTTCCCTGATATGCCGGTAAAAGGAAAAGAATTGGATGAAAAAATGGCTTTAACAGCAGATTTAGTTTTTGCAGACTCAACTACTATCTATGAGGGAAAGGTCAGGCTTAACAAATCCACCTATCATATCCCTCAGGGGGTAAACCTTTTAGTTTTTGGAGAAAAAGGAGAAAATAAGTGCGATTTTCCTCAAGAGCTTGAACCGATTAATCCGCCTTTGATAGGATATATCGGACATTCCCACCCTTCTTTCGATTTTGATTTGGTTTCCTACTTAGCCGACAAAAGGTCCCATTGGTCTTTTGTCTTGGTGGGAAGAATCGAGGATAAAAAAGGAAAATTTAATTCTCGGTCCAATGTTTACCTTTTGGGAACAAAAAGACACGAGGAATTACCAAATTATCTGAAGCATTTCGACGTTTGTATTATTCCCTATTTGATCAATGAACATACCAAAACGGTTTTCCCCACCAAGCTATTTGAATATCTTGCTGCAGGTAAACCAGTAGTATCAACCTATATGCCGGATTTGCTTGGGTATGAGAAGTTTGTGAAAATAGCTAAGGATTATCAGGAATTCTTGACCCATATAGAAGACTTTTTGAAAGAAAAGAAGAAGGGAAAGAAAAGACCCGATTTTTATTCTCTGGTTAAAGAGAACACCTGGGATAAGAGGCTGAATGATATATATCAAATAATATCTATTCATCTGAATGGTAAGAGGAGCACTTTGAGATGAGAATCTTGATGAGCGCTGGCTGGGAAGTCCAGCAAGTAAAAGAGGATGATAAAAGCAAGCTTTCACCTGTCTCGAAAGTCTTATCACTTCCTAAAAATGTTTTACTGATAGGGTTTGGATTTTATCTTCACCGTATCAGCGGAGATAAGAATTTCTGGCTGGGCCTCTCCAAGGAGTTATCTCCTGAATTGGATAAGATGGTTATAGTCTCAGTTAACTCTTCGCCGGTTAAATTTAAGCAAGAAGGAAATATTTACCTATATAATGCTAAGCGTCCCTTTCACCTAAAAAAAGATGATGAAAAAACTTTGAGCTTTCAGTTCCAAAAGCATTCTCTCCCCTGGGAGATTTTGGAAAGGTCTGCTACCCTACTTAAGTTAATCCCCTTCTTGAAAAAGTTAGTAAAATTGCACAATATACAGATAATCCACCTGATGGACAATTTTGGGTTTTTAACCGGGTTGGTCAAGGTGTTTTTTCCTAAGCTTCGGGTCTATGCCACAGCTATTACCTATAACACCCATAGTCTCCCTTCGAAGCTTTATTCTTTTTACCAAAGGATGAATTTTGGGAATCTGGATAAGGTGGTGGTCAGTTCAAAGGCATATAGGGAGAAATTGATAGAGCATGGCGTTGCAAGGGAAAAGATTAAGGTTATTCGCTGGGGGGTTCCTATTCCTGATGGAAAAGAGAGGTTGCTCCAGAAAGGGAAAAAATATCCCTCAACCAAGGTGATCTTATGGACAGGATTTACTCAACAGATAAAGACAGAAAGCTTTTATCTTTCTTTGTCCCTTGCTCAAAGCTTAATAAGGAAAAGGCCCTCGGTTGATTTCATCTTCGCCTTTAAGCCGGAATGCTTTAATAAAAAGTATGAGCTTTTTCAGGAGGAACATCTCCAGGTTATAACTACAAACACTCAAGATTTTCTAAAGCTTTTAGGGGGGGTTGATCTTTTGCTTGCCCCGGTTGAAAATTTTAGATCAACTGTAGCTCCCCCCTTGACCTGGATAGAGTGCATGGCTTTGGGGATACCAATTATAAGCACACAGGCACCTGGAGTAGATGAGATTCTCAAACACAACCTTACTGGCTTTGTGGCTAAATCTAAGGAGGAATTAGAGGTTTTAATGGAAAAGGTTTTAGAAGATGAGAATGTGTTGTCAGAAGTGTCAACAAAAGCAAAAGAATGGGTTAAAAAAAATTATAATTTAAAAGATATTGCCCAAGATTACCTAAAATTATGGAGGGAAAGATGGTAAAGTTATCCTATCCAGCTAGAACTGCCTATCAGTCTGAGGAAGCGGCTGAAACTTATGACGAGATTAGATTTAAAAGGCTAAAAGGGAGACTGGCGGATAAAAGAGAGAAAGAGATTATAGGAAAGTTGCTAAGCGATCTCCCTGAGGGTGGCCTGGTTTTAGACTTAGCCTGCGGAACCGGAAGAATAACTGAGTTTTTATTATCTAAAGGTTATAGGGTCTGGGGGGTAGATATTTCCCCAGAGATGCTCAAAGTTGTCCAGAAAAGGCTTAGCTCCTTTGGAAAGTTAGTCGAACTTTGCCAAGCAGACGCAGAGAATCTCCCATTTGAGGAAAAGTTCTTTGACAGTGCTACCTGCATTAAGCTGATGGGCCACATTCCGCCGAAAACCAGGGTTAAAATCCTTCAGGAGATCAAAAGGGTTACCAAAGGTCCTTTTATTGTGGCTTATTATATCTCTGGACCGATAGCTGATACCAAAAGGAAAATCAGAAAATTTCTTACCGGCAATAAAGCTCCTTGGTTTCCAATTTCCAAAAAGCATCTAAAAGAAGAGGTGTCCTCGGCTAATTTGAAAATTCTTAGAGAAAAACCGGTATTGAGGTATGTCTCTGAAACTTTGATTATGTTGTTGGATTGAGGTCAATGTCTTATGAAGATTTTATTTGTAAATAAATTCTTATTTGAGAATAGTGGACCGGAGAGGTATATCCTGGAGCTCTCTCAGATGCTGGAAAAACATGGAAATCAGGTGGCCTATTTTGCTATGCAGCACCCTGAAAATATAAAGTCTAAATACTCAAAATATTTTGTCAGTCAGATCTCCTTGGCAAACCCCAAGAATGGAAGTTTGCTGGAGAAGATGAAAATCGGGTTAAGGATAATCTATTCGACAGAAGCCAAAAAAAAGATAGAAAAACTTATCTCAGAACAGAAACCGGATTTGGCACATTTACATAACATCTATCATCAGATCTCCCCTTCCATTCTACCGGTTTTACACCAGAAGGGGATAGCGGTGGTTATGAGTTTACATGACTATAAACTTGTGTGCCCCAATTATAGACTAATGACCCACGGCGAAATCTGCGAAAAATGCAACTCCTCTAAATATTATCAGGCAGTTTTTCATAAATGCATAAAAGATTCCTTCTCTGCCAGTTTACTGAATTGTATGGAGATGTATGTGCATAAGTTTTTGAAGCTCTATGAGAAGAATGTGGACCTTTTTATATCTCCCAGTCTTTTCATGCGAGAAAAACTTTCTGAGTTTGGGTTAGATAAATCCAAAATCTTTTATCTTCCTCCTTGGGTCAAGGAGATCAAATCTCTCCCCTCTTATACCTACTCTGATTTTTTTCTCTATTTCGGAAAGATAAGCCAGGAAAAAGGAGTGGAGATTTTGATTCGGGCTATGGAAAAAGTAAAAGAGGGACAACTCCTTATAGCAGGTGAGGGAGAGGAAAAGAAAAGATTGCAGAGTTATGTTAAACAAAATAGAATAAATAATGTGAAGTTTATGGGATTTATGGAAAGACCTGAATTAAATGAGTTAATTCGAGCTTCCAGATTTGTGGTTTTGCCTTCAGAATGGTATGAAAACTCTCCTTCTATGGTTTATGAGTCTTTTGCTTTGGGAAAATCAGTGATCGGCTCGTGCATTGGAGGAATTCCTGAGTTGATTGAGGATGGGGTAACCGGGCTTTTGTTCGAACCCAGGGATGTGGAGGATTTAAGTGAGAAGGTCAGATACTTATATCATCATCCTCTCTTAGCTCAGAAAATGGGGATTTCTGCCCGGAAAAAAGTTGAAGGTAAATATTCAGAGGAGGGATATTATAATAAGCTTTTAGAGATATATAATAGTCTTATTTAAAAAGGGGGGGGGTAAATTGAAAGTAACAGAGGCAACCATTACGGTGACCAATCGCTGTAATCTGAGATGTCAGATCTGTGATATTTGGCAGATAAGGGATAATCATCTCCTTCTGCCAGAAGATTACCATAAACTTCCTTCTACTCTAACCCAGATCAATCTGGAGGGAGGTGAGCCTTTTTTGAGAAAAGACCTTTTGGAGATAATTGAAGTCCTAAAAAGCCGCTGTCCAAAGGCAGGGATAAAAATCACCACCAACGGAGTTTTAACCCGGGTGATTGAGGAAAAGGTCAAAAGGATGCCAGAGGTGGTTTTAATGATCTCAATTAACGGGCCGGAAAAAGTTCACGATAGAATCAGTGGAGTAAAGGGAGCATATCAGAAAGGGATAGAAACCATCAAGAGGTTAAAATCTTTGGGCATAAGGGACCTAAGCATTAGAGCTACTGCTTCGAAGCTAAATCAGGAAACCTTCTTTGAGGTGAAAAAATTAGCGGACCAGTTTGAGATTGGATTTAACTGTGGGTTGCATAATTTGCCTGAGATAACCTTTGGCGACCAGAAAGACCTTCTACCTCACCCACCTTCCATAAAAAAGGAATTAGAGAAGACCAGGGATTCCTACCTGAAAAAGTTCAAGCCTGAAGAATGGCTCAGGGCTTATTTTGTGGAGGGGCTGATAGACTCAGTTGAAGGAAGACCCCGAGCGATTAGATGTACCGCAGGCTCAAACTCTTTTTTTCTTCAGCCGAATGGGGATATCTATCCTTGCAAAGTTTTAAACTTGAAGATGGGGAATATCAAAGAAGGGGGAATTGAGGAGATTATGGAGAATAGCGAGCATATCAAAGAGACAGTCAAGCTCTGCCCTCATCAGTGCTGGATGAGCTCTAATATGACTCCTCTCTTCAAAAGAAATCCGATCAAACCTTTGTGCTGGGCTTTAAGCCACAAGTTTAAATTTGAACTCTTAAAATTCTTAGGTAATTCAACTAATGGAAATAAATAGATGAGATACTTTTTTAGTATAGAAGCAGGCCATCTCCGAAATCATTTGAGAGAGAAATTGAAAAATTTCAGGGGGGATAAAGATGTATAAAAATACAGAACTGGCCATTATGCCTACTTACCGATGTAATGCCCGTTGTCAGATGTGTCATATCTGGCAGTATCCCAGTCGAAAGAAGGATGAGATAACCCTTGAAGATATGAATAAGCTTCCAGAAGGGTTTGCGCGCATTAATATCGGGGGAGGAGAGCCAACCCTGCGGAATGATATATTGGAAATAGTAGACCTCCTCTCAAAAAAGACAAAACATCTTGAAATCAGCACCAATGGCTATTTTACAAAGCAATTAGTTACCATTGCCAAGAAGCATCTGCACATAAGAATAAGGGTTAGTTTGGAGGGCCTGCCAAAGAAAAACGATGAAATTCGTGGATTGAAAAACGGATTTGACCAGGCGGTAAGAAGCATACTCAGACTAAAAGAGTTGGGAATAAAAGATATAGGTTTTGCCATAACCATCTCTCATCGCAACGCTGAAGAATTGGTGGATTTGTATCATCTATGTGCTTATCTGGGGATTGAGTTCAGTCAGTGTGTAGTTCATAATGCCTGGCAGTTTCGGGTAACAAATAATATCATCCAAGATAAAGAAGAAGTTATAAATCAGATCAAAAGCTTCATCCGGGAACTACTTGGTTCGAAGCGAAAAGATTTACCTTTAAGAGTTAAAGATTGGTATCGGGCTTATATGAACAGAGGATTTATAAATTTCATACTGGGGGATAAAAGGCTCCTTCCCTGTGGGGCAGGAACGGATATAGTATTCATCGATCCATACGGAGAAATCTACCCCTGTAATGCCCTTGCCGAATCGATGGGGAATATAAAGAAGAACAGCTTTGATGAGGTCTGGAATTGCTCTCAAGCAAAAAAAGTCCGGGAAACAGTCTCTAAATGCTCACAGAATTGCTGGATGGTAGGAACATCACGACCGGCAATAAGAAAGAATATATGGAAACCAAGCCAGTGGGTTTTAAGAAACAAAATTAGGCTTTTTTTGGGAAAAGATATACTCTGGAATATAGAGCATGGTGAGAATATTCAAGAAAAAGAAGAGATCGGAGATAAACAAGAAAGTTATCATAAAATGATACACTCTTAATTGGAAAAAATTACTTCTATTCAAGAAATATATTCCTTTTTCTGAGCACAAGAGGGGGCTATTTTCTGAAAACTCTTCAAATCTTAACCCTTTGATATTCAAGGGGTTATCTTTTAACCTCAGGTAAAATCTCCTGCAGGCATAACTTTTGCTAAAAATTTGAACAAAGTTTAGTTAAGTTTTTCAGGATGTTGACGAACTAATACAAAAGGATAAGCTTATGTCCCAGGAAGGGGCGAAAAAAGGAATTAGAGCTTTTCCAGAAAGAATGGACTCAAAAAGCTCAGCTTGGAGGTTGAGCCAGACTGCCGGAGAAGAAAAAAAGGGGGTTAGTTTTCAATTCAGTTTAGAATCCAAGATAATTCTTTGAGAGGTTTTTAACGAATGCGTTATTTTGTTACCGGCGGAGCCGGTTTCATCGGAAGCCATTTAGTGGATAGGTTAATCCAAAAAGGAGAAGTTACAGTTTATGATAACCTTTCTTCAGGTAGAATTGAGTTTATCGCTCACCATTTCGGCAAGCCAAATTTTGTATTTATACAAAAAGACCTGTTAGCTCTGGAAGATTTAAAAGAAGCTATAAAAGACCATAATATTGTCTTTCATTTAGCCGCCAATCCAGATGCTCGCTTAGGAATTGAAGATACCAGCCTGGATTTGAAACAAGAAACCTTAGCCACCTATAATGTTTTGGAAGCGATGAGAGAAAACCAGATAAAAAAGATTGTCTTCTCCTCCTCTGGCACCATCTACGGAGAGACTCCAGCTATCCCTCTTCCAGAAAACTATGGTCCGGTTCTTCCCATCTCCTTATATGGAGCAGGAAAACTTGCCTCCGAAGCTTTAATTTCTGCCTTCTGTCATACCTTTAATATGCAGTCTTGGATTTACCGGTTCGCCAATATCGTCGGTCTTAGAGGAACCCATGGGGTGATCTTCGACTTCATCCATAAATTGAAAATAAACCCGAATGAACTGGAAATATTGGGGAATGGGACTCAAGAGAAGCCATACCTTTCGGTGGAGGATTGCGTGGAGGGAATGTTATTTGGTTTTGAAAACTCAGATGAAAGGGTGAATTTCTTTAACCTGGGCTGTGAATCCACTACAGATGTGAAATCTATTGCCAGGATGGTTGTAGAAGAGATGGGACTGGAAAATGTTAGATTCAAATACACCGGTGGTGATAGAGGCTGGCCCGGAGATGTTCCTCAGGTGAGGTTTGATCTCCAAAAGATAAGAAGCTTGGGCTGGAAACCAAAACTTTTCTCAGATCAGGCGGTTTATAAAGCAATAAAAGAGCTGTTTACGGAAATCGTGGAGGAGAAAGTATGCAAATGGTAATCTTGGCTGGAGGTTTAGCCACAAGACTTTTGCCTTTAACATCTGATTTGCCCAAATCTATGCTTAAGATAGCTGGGCGCCTTTTCCTGGAATATCAGCTGGCGCTTTTAAAAGAGTATGAGATAAAAGATATTCTTCTCTGCATAGGATATAAGGGTGAACTGATCAGGGATTATTTTGGAAACGGAGAAAAATTTGGAGTTAACCTTTCTTACAGCTTTGATGGGGAGAAACTCTTAGGCACTGCCGGTGCCCTGAAAAAGGCTTATAAACTTCTGGATGAAAATTTCTTCCTGATGTATGGAGACTCCTATCTCCTTTATGATTATCAAAAGATCGAAGAGTTTTTCAAAAAATCGGAGAAGCTTTCCTTAATGGTAGTATATAAAAATCAGAACAGGTTTGATAAAAGCAATGTTTTGGTCGAAGAGGGAAAAGTATTAATTTATGATAAAACCCTTGAGGGCAAAAATTCCGAATTTAGATCCGCAGGACTGGAATATATCGATGCCGGACTTTCAATTCTCAAAAAAGAGGTCTTAAATCTTGTGCCTGAGGATGAGCCTTACGATTTAGAGGACCTCTATAAAATTCTCATTTCCGAAGAGGAAATGTCCGCCTGGGAAGTCAAACAGAGGTTTTACCAGATAGGCTCTTTTGAGGGGTTAGAAGAATTTAAAAACTTAGTCCAGGGGGGAGTGAAAATCTATGATCGTAACTAGGACACCCATGAGGATTCCATTAGGTGGAGGGGGGACAGATCTTCCTTCCTACTACACCCAGTATGGTGGATTTTTAATCAGTGCCGCTATAGACAAGTATATCTACATCACCTTAAACAAAAGGTTCGAGAAAAGTATCCGGGTAAGCTATTCCTTAACCGAGATTGTCGATTCAGTAGAGGAACTCAAGCACCCCATTGTCAGAGAGGCATTGAAACTCTTGAAGATCGATTCAGGGATCGAGATCACCTCTATAGCCGATGTCCCATCTAATACCGGCTTAGGAACCTCCTCTGCCTTTAGCGTGGGTCTTTTGAATGCACTCCATACCTACAAAAACGAAAAGGTAAACGCTAAAGACTTGGCCGAGGAAGCCTGTTATATAGAGATCGAGCTTTTGAAAGAGCCGATCGGAAAACAGGACCAGTACTTAGCCGCCTTTGGAGGAGTAATCTGTCTGGAGATTGGCAGATTAGGTAGTGTTAAGGTAACTCCGCTGAACCTATCTGAGGATACTCTGGATCAGTTAGAAAGCAATATTCTACTTTTATACACCGGGATAAGGAGATCTGCCTCAGAGGTCTTGGGTTCTCAAAGTAAAGATGCCAGCCTGAATCAGGATAGGGTTATTCAAGGGATGCATCAGATTAAGAAAATCGGCTTGGAGATAAAGGAGTGCTTTGAAAAAGAGGATTTAAAAAGGTTTGGAAACCTTTTAGACCTGCACTGGCAGACCAAGAAAACCCTTTCAGACAAGATCACCCAAGATAAGATAGACCAATGGTATGAGCTTGCAAAAAAGAATGGCGCCTTGGGAGGAAAGCTGATGGGTGCAGGTGGTGGAGGATTCTTCATGTTTTACTGCCATAATGGAAAGAATGGATTCAGGAAGATAATGGAAAAGGAGGGGTTAAAAGAGATTAGATTTAGATTGGATTTTGAGGGCTCAAAAGTTTTAGTAAATATCTAAAGGGGGGAAGAAATGATAGTGGATAAAACCTTAATCCAAGCTCCGACATTCGAGAAAAAGCTGGTCCATAGAGCCTTTATCGAATCCTATTTAGAAGATATGAAAGAGATAATCCATAAGCTCTCTAAGGTAAAAATCGATAGGATCATCGAGCTCCTTTTCTCTGCCTGGAAGGAAGGAAGAACTGTCTTTGTTATAGGCAATGGTGGCTCAGCCTCAACTGCCACTCATTTTGCCTGCGACTTAGCAAAATGCACCCTTGTAGAGGGGAAGAAAAGGTTCAGAGTCATCTGTTTGAATGACAATATACCACTGATGAGTGCCCTGATAAATGATAACGGCTTTGATAACCTCTTCTCTGAACAGCTTAAAAATCTGATGCAGGCAAAAGATTTCCTGGTTGCCTTTTCTGTTCATGGTGGAAATGGCAAGGATAAAGCTGGGTTGTGGTCCCAGAATCTACTTAAAGCTATGCTTTTTGCTAAGGAGGAATACCAGGCTACTTTAATCGGATTCTCAGGATTCAATGGAGGGGCGATGAAAGATATGGCGGATGAGTGTCTGGTGATACCAGTTAATTCCACCCCGCAGGTGGAATCTTTTCATTTAGCTGTGGAGCATCTGATCTGCAACTGTCTAAGAAAAAAGATAGAGGATTATGAATAGAGCAGTCTTTTTAGATAGGGATGGAGTCATAAACCAGATAGTCTATCATCAGGATATCGGGATTTTGGATACTCCTTTTCATCCATCTCAGTTCAAGCTTTTGCCCGGGGTGGAAAAAGCCCTAAGAAAGATAAATCGCCTCGGTTTAAAGACAATATTGGTCTCTAACCAGCCGGGGGTGGCTAAAAAGCGTATGAGCCTGGAGAACTTCTATAAGATAGATCAGAAGATGAGAAAAGAGTTAGCTAAAAAGAAAGTTTTCTTGGATGCAGTCTATTATTGTCTGCATCATCCGCAGGGGGGTGATAAAAGGTTTAAAAAGATCTGCAATTGCAGAAAACCTGAGCCTGGACTGATCCTTAAGGCTTCAAAAGAGCTGAAAGTTGATCCTAAGAACTCCTATCTTGTAGGGGACAGTCTAACTGATATCCAGGCAGGCAAATATGCTGGCTGTATAACTTTTCTTTTAGGTAATCATAAATGCGACCTATGTAAGTTAATGGAAGAAAAGAACACCAGGCCAGATTTCATTGTCAAAGACCTTTATCAAGCAGTAAAACTCATAGAAAAAAAGTCCGAGAAACGGATCCGTCCCGAAAGGGATCCGTAGGATAGGAAGGGGGAAAAAGATGGAACTTTATATCGACACTGCTAATATTGAGGAGATCAAAGAGGCTCTATCCTGGGGCTGTATCTCCGGGGCAACCACCAATCCTAAGATTATGTCAAATGAAAAAGGAGGGTATAGCTTCAAAGAGAAGATTTTGGAAATTACAGAATTAGTTAAAAACCCGGTAAGCGTGGAGGTAACCGAAGAGGATTTTCAGGGAATGGTGGAGGAGGCAAAAATCTATGCCTCCTGGGATGAGAATATAGTTATCAAAATACCAATGGGAATTGAGGGCTTGAAGGCTGTTAGCCAGCTGGAGAAATCTGAAGGGATAAAGACGAATGTGACTGCGATTATGGCTACTAATCAGGCTATCTTAGCCGCATTATCTGGAGCCTCTTATGCCAGCATCTTCTATGGAAGGGTTTCTGATATGGGGTATGATCCGCTGCAGGTGATTAGGGAAACTTCTGCTCTGTATAAGGAGTTAAATATCCGCACCAAGCTGATTGTGGGAAGTATCCGCACTATGTTGGATGTTAACAAAGCCTTCTTAGCTGGAGCAGACATAGTTACAGTCTCTTTCCCCATTTTAAAGAAGATGTCCCAGAACCCGAAGACCGAGGAGACCATAAAAGAGTTCAACTCTATCTGGAGGGAGATGAAAGAAAAGGGGTTAATAAAAATAGAGGAGAAAATTCCTTCCAGAGCCCTAACTTTCACCAAAGCTTTAGAGGTATGAAAATAGCCTTTGTAGGACAGAAAGGGATACCTGCTACCTATGGAGGGATTGAGGATTTTACCGAAAAGGTAGCTATCAGGCTCTCAAAAAAAGGGCACCAGGTGACTGTTTATTGCAGACCTTACTACACTCCAATTGAAGGAGAGTATAAAGGGGTAGCCCTAAAGAAGATAAAAAGCATAAAGACCAAACATTTAGATGCTATCTCCCATACGTTATTCTCCAGCCTGGATGCGCTTTTTCAAGATTATGATGTGATTAACTATCAGGGTGTAGGACCTTCTTCCTTATCTTTTCTCCCCAGGTTGAAAGGAAAAGCCAAAGTGGTAGTAACCATACATAGCCTGGACTGGAAAAGGAAAAAGTGGAGCTCATTTGCTAAAACCCTTTTAAGGTTGGCAGAGTATCCCTCTGTTTTTTTTCCACATAAGGTAGCAACTGTCTCAGAGGAGTTAAAAAAATATTTAGAAGAAAGGTTCAAGAAGGAGATCTTCAAATTTACCCCGGGAATCGACCCTCCAAACTTCAGAAAGCCACAAAAAATCAAAAGGTTTGGGCTGGAAAAGGAGAAATTCATTCTATTTTTAGGAAGATTGGTCCCGGAAAAAGGATGCCATTATCTTTTAGAGGCTTTTAAAAATTTAGATACAGATTATAAGCTCTTCATTGCCGGAAACGGTTTTTTTTCAGAGGATTACCTAAAAAAGCTTCATCAATATAAAAATGAAAGGGTAATCTTCGGCGGTTTTGTGGAAAAAGAGGTCTTGGAGGAGCTTTTTTCCAATACCTACCTTTATGTTCTTCCCTCAGAGATCGAAGGAGTTCCTCAGACCCTGCTTCAGGCTTTAAGTTATGGCAGATGCGTATTAGCCAGCGATATCCCTGAGAACATGGAGGTTATGAGAAGATGGGGTTACAATTTCAAAAACAAAGATGTAAAAGACTTAGGTCAAAGTTTAGCCTTTCTTTTGAGCAGTAAGGAATTGGTCCTCAATGGTCAGAACCAGAGGTCAAGTTATGTCAGGTCAAAATACTCCTGGGACAGGACCGCAGAGGATTTGGAGAAACTTTTTAGCCAGTGTCTGGAAAAAGGATGAGAGGAGAAATGCTATGAAGAAAATTTTTATTCCTACTGAGGAACCAGAAGATTGGAGGAAATTATTAACTGTTCCTGATACGCAATGGAGAAAAGATTATTCGGCTTATGAACTAGCTTATTGTTGGGACAAGGCGAATGATTTCCCTGAATCAGTAAGGAAAGTATTTAGAGATTCTGAAATTGATTTGTTTCAAAATGTAGAATTGTTATTTGCTTTCCCTGAATATGAAGTGCCATTGCCAGGTGGAGTTCGCCCCTCACAAAATGATATTTTCATTTTAGCTTTAGCTAAAGGTAATTGTCAACTAATCTCTATAACGGTTGAAGGAAAAGTAAAAGAAGGTTTCGAAGATACTGTAGCTGAATGGTTAAATAAAGATAATAGTGAAGGAAAACGAAAAAGACTGAAATTTTTGCTCAATAAGCTCCAGCTAAATGAGGATAAGGTTAAGCCTATTCGTTATCAACTCTTACATAGAACTGCATCTGCTATTATTGAAGCGGAAAGGTTTGGAGCAAAAAATTCTTTAATGTTGGTTCACTCTTTTAGTCAAGATGATGATGGTTTTGATTATTATTGGCAATTTTCAAGACTATTCAATGCGGATGGCAAAACTAATTCATTAGTCTTTGCAAAAAATATTAGAGGAATAGATTTATATCTTGGTTGGGTTAAGGAAAAATGAAAAAAATAAGCTGTTTTTACCAAGGCTTTAATAGCCTTAGTTAATAAGCTTTAGATGAAGATGAGAAAGAGATTAATTTTTATATTCTTTATATTATTAACCATCTACTATCCACCAATCAGAGCTGGTCAGATGGAAACTGTGCCGGTGGGGGATAAAAGCTATGGCTGGATATACGATTACCTAGAAAAGCTTTATCTAAGAGGTTATTTAAAGGAGATCCACTTAGGAACCAAACCTTTTTACCGTGGGGAGGTCGCTTTATCCCTTATTAACTTAAAAACAAAAATAGAGAGCGAAGAACTCAAACTAAATTCTTTTGAAAAATGGCTTTTTTCTGAATTAGAAAACGAATTTGAGCCGGAGATGAAAAAGTTAGGGGATAAAAAGAGGGTAAAATGGGGGGTAGATTTTTTAGAGAATACCCATCTCAGCTCTAATAGGAAATCTATCTTCTATGAATCTTTTCTTCCCTACCTCCAGGCAGATATCGGAGACAATTTCTCCTTACTTTGCCGCTACAGTTTGGATGAGGGCTTAGCCAAAGACTCTGCCTATACTGGCAAGGTCTGGAGAGGCTTTGCTGGAGATGCAGCTCAAGCTTACCTTTCATTCAAACTGCCCTACTTCAATCTATTCTTAGGTCGAGAAAACCTTTCCTGGGGACAGAGCCGACTCTCCCCTCTGCTCTTATCCCCTTCTTCACCACCTATGGATATGTTGAAGCTCCAGGGTGAGTGGAGCTTTTTTAAAGTAAGTTCCTTTTTCGCCCAGCTTGACCCTGTTACTGTCTCTGATAGTGCTGGAACTACTAAGTACCGAAGATACCTTTCTGCTCATAGATTCAGTTTTAAAGTGAAAAGCTTTCTGGAGTTGGGCTTCTCCGAAACCGTGATCTATGGAGGTAAAAACAGATGGTTTGAACTTTACTATCTTAATCCACTATTATGGTTTCATGGTGCTCAATTGAATGCAGATGAAGATGATAATACCTTCATAGGACTGGATTTCAATTTCACTCCTTTAAAAAGACTCCTTTTTTATGGGGAGCTTCTCATAGATGACTTTCAGATTGAGAAGAAAAGTGCCTCGGATAAAGAGCCAAATGAGCTTGGATTTTCCTTAGGCTTAAAAGTAGGCGATTTTTTGGGTTTAAAAGGGAGTGAGCTTAACTTAGAATACCTAAGGATAAACAACTGGACTTATAACCAGAAATATCCCTGGAATAGATATCTCTTCAAGCATAAAATTATCGGAAACCCTTTAGGTCCGGATGCAGATAATCTTTTTTTCTCCATAAGTGGCTATCTAAGAAAAAATTTAGAAGCCAAGATTTCCTATGAGTTTATCCGTAGAGGAGAGGGAAAGGTTACCTCCTTATGGGATGAGCCCTGGATTTATATTGAAGATTACAAAGGTAAATTTCCCAGCGGGATTGTGGAGAAGACTAATGATCTTCGACTTTCCCTTGATTACAATTACAAAAATATATTTAGAGCTAATCTCTCCGGGGATTTTGTCAAAATTTCCAATTCCAAAAATATTTTGGGCACAGATGAAAAATTATATAGATTTTCGCTTTTAATCCATTATCATTTATCATTTCGTGAAAAGATAGGGGGGTAATATGTTAAGGCAAAATGAATCTATCTATAAAAGACTGCATTTTTTAGGGGACCTTTTCCTCACCATCGTCGCTTTATACCTCTCCTTATATCTGGGCAGTCAAAACCTATTTTGGGAAAATAACTTTATCCAAAAGCTTTTACTTTTCATCCTTCCGATCTGGAGTTTCTTTTTTTTAACTGATCAAAGGGCTTATAAATATGAGCACACTACTCTAATCCAGATATTTAAAAATCTCCTTCTTCCATTTTTGAAAAGTTTTACTCTCTTTGTCCTACTGCTTTATATCTCAAGCTCTCTAAATCAGAGTTTTAAAATAGTAGCTTTTTTCTTTGGGTTCGACCTTTTATTCTTATCAGTTTTCAGAGGAGGAGTAAAGCTTTTCTTGAAGATACGAAATTCCAATGGTAATCATCTTCAGAATATCTTAATAGTTGGCAGCGGGAGCCTGGCCTTAGATTTTATTCAGAAAATAAAAGAAAATAAGGACTGGAGAGTTAAAATCTCAGGTCTTTTAGATTGGGAGGAGTCTCAAAAAGGTAAATTCCTCTCCGGGATACAGGTGATTGGAACTTTAAAAGAGCTACCTCAGATTATCAAAAGCTCTCATTTAGATTATATAGTCTATGCAGTACCCAGGAGGTTTCTGAACTTAATCCAGGAAAGCCTTTCCATCTGCGAGAAGATGGGAGTCTCAACCTGTATTTTGGCGGATTATTTCCCTAATAGAGTTTCCAAACAGAAGCTCTTCACCTTTGAGGATAAGCCTTTTATCTTCAACTCTTGTGCTCCCAAAAAAGAGGAAGGGGCTCTGGCAAAAGAGATTTTAGACCGAACCCTATCTTTTATGCTTTTAATTCTTTTCTCTCCCCTCATTCTTTTAATCTCCCTTTTAGTGAGGATCAGCTCCAGAGGACCTATTTTTTTCAAGCAACAGAGGGTGGGGTTAAATGGCAGAAGGTTCACCTTTTATAAATTCAGGACGATGGTAGAGAATGCTGAACAGCTTAAAAAAAATCTTTTAGATAAAAACGAAATGGATGGTCCCGTCTTTAAGATCAAAAAAGATCCCAGGATTACCAGGCTGGGGAGATTTTTAAGGAAAACCAGCTTAGATGAACTGCCTCAGCTTTTCAATGTATTTTTTGGAGATATGTCCCTGGTTGGTCCCCGGCCTCCTCTGCCAGAGGAAGTAAGCCACTATGACCTGTGGCATAGAAGAAGACTCAGTATGAAGCCTGGGTTAACCTGTCTCTGGCAGGTAAATGGCAGAAACAAGATAAACTTTGAGAAATGGATGAAGCTGGATTTAGAATATATAGATAACTGGTCTTTGCTTTTGGATTTCAAAATTTTGCTCAAGACCATCCCGGCGGTTCTTTCCGGAAGTGGGGTTTAAAAAAATTTAAGGTAATCAAAAAGTAATTTATTTCCGATATAACAAAAAGGAGTAATATCTTATCCATAAAAAAACCTTTCTTTGGAGGAGTAATTAAGATGAAAAAGGCGAAAATTATATTATGTTCTTTATTAATCCTTTCTGCAACCTGGTTTAACTCTACATATTCTTATGATAATTCTGGATATGGTGCCAGAGCCACCGGAATGGGTGCTTTTATAGGGCTGGCAGATGATCCCAGCGCTATCTTCTATAACCCGGCAGGGATTGCTCAGTTAGAAAGACCTCAAATTTACTTTATGTATGACAAGAGGTCAAAATTTACCTTTGAAGATAATGAAAACCCTTACCTTTTTAGCGGGGTGGGGGTTTATCCTTTAAACCATAAGTTTAGACTCTTCTTAGGTGGAAGCCAGAAAGGTTCCTGGGCTGATCCAACCGGTATAGTGACCAATAACATAGGAATAATCGGCATTGCTGGATGGGTTATACCCGATTTATCCTTAGGATTTAATGGAAAATTTCTCTATAACTCAAATTACGGTAAGAAGAAAGGGGTTGATTTCGATTTAGGTATGTTTTACCGATTTTCACCTAAGTTCTCTTTTGGAATCGCCTTGGAAAACGCTTTAGCCACCGATATGACCCCGGATAACTCCGATACTTTGGGATATGCAATCAGAGAAGGGAAACTGGGCTTTGCTTACCATTTTGACTGGGAGAGATATTCAACTATTTTAGCCTGGGATTTAAGGCTAAAAAATTCAGTCGAACCTGAGAACAAAACATATACTTTAAGCTCCTTTGGAGTTGAGGAATGGATTTTGACAGGGAATAGTCTAAGCTTTGGTCTTAGAGGTGGATATACCTTTGGAAAACAATATGAGCAGGATATAAATCAGCCCAGCTTCGGCTTCTCCGTCAGATATAAAGGTGAAAGCCAGACCTTTCAGTTAGATTACAGTTTTCAGAAATATCCTTATAAAAGCGATAAGAGCCTGACCGGGGATCACAGGGTTTCTTTCTCTATACTATTCGGAGGTGCGAACGAAAATGAGTATGACTACGATTTCAACCGTCTGGAGTATCTAAAAAGACATCCTGCTCAGCTAACCCTTCCTGAGAAAAAATCAGAAGGAAAAAAGCTGCTTTCGGGTTATCAGACCTTTAATCTCTCCTCTTCGGTTGAGGAATTAACCACGGGCAGAAATCGCTCCATAATGTTTATGCTTAAGCCCGATATTGAAGAGCAAATAGACTCCTGGAGACTTTATATCTGCCGGAATAAGCCTTCTGGTTTCGAGACTGCCCAATTAAAGCCCGTCCTTTTAAAGATCGTGAGTGGAAGGGGTCTCCCCTCTTCAGGAATCATCTGGGATTGCAGGTATAATGGAAAGAGGCTCAAAAAAGGAACCTACTATTATACTCTGGAATTAGTGGATCTGAATGGGCAGATATGGCATAGTCAGTGGAAATCCTTTAAGTTGAAATAGGACCGTAGGGGCAACCCCCTGTGGTTGCCCTGAAATGACCATAAGGGCGTATTGCAATACGCCCTACCTTAATCGGTATCCCCCTTGCCCTCAAGGCGGGACAATTGACTTTAATTTGTCGCGTCCGGTCTCAAGATGCATTCGCAGTTCATCTCGGACGTTTTTTTAGGGTCAGACTAAAAGTCTAATCTACTGAATCTTCACCCTGTCGAACCGATCCTCCCTAATACCTATATTTCTGTTCAGTTCCAAACCTCTTTGAGGATCGACTTCCGCTATTTCTCTTAGCGTATTTTTATACTTCTAAAAAAACCTCAATTCCCCTTGACAAACCCTAATTTACCCCTATTTTATTATCTACCATAACTTGTGGTATTATATTTTTTGCATTTTATAGTTTTAGATTTTGTGTTTGATAAATGGTGAGATTGGTAGTGGGATTAGGTAATCCAGGTAGAAGTTATCAAAGGACCAGACATAACTTAGGATACCGGGTAGTTGAGCTCTTAAGTGAAAAATATAAAAAAAGCTTCAAAGGAGGGAAAGCCGAATACCTTTACTCTCAGATAGAAGTTGAGGGTAAAGAGGTTTATCTGTTAAAGCCTTTAACCTATGTGAACCAAAGCGGTCAGGCAGTTTTTGACACCTTAAGCTTTTTCAACTGGACTCCGCCTGAGCTTTTTGTTATATGTGATGATGTTAACCTACCCTTAGGTAAGCTAAGGATAAGAGAGAAAGGGAGCGATGGAGGACATAAAGGCTTAAGATCGATTATCTATCAGCTAAACTCTGTGGATTTTCCTCGACTGAGATTGGGGATAGGTCCTCCTCCAGAAGATATGGAATTGGAAGATTTTGTTTTGGAAAACTTCAAAAAAGAAGAGGGAAAAAGCGTAGAGGAAATGGTTCAAATAAGTGTCTTGGCAGTGGAGAGTGCGATTACAGTGGGACTAGAAGAGAGTATGAAGCGGTTTAACATCTAAGGAGGTAAGATTTGAGAAAATACGAGACTATATTTATCCTGGATCCAGGCTTAGATGAGACTACCTGGGATAAAGAGATAAAAAAGGTGGAGGAGTTGATAGAGAACCATAAAGGTATAATCATCCAAGCTGAACGCTGGGGATTGCGCAGACTATCTTACCAGATAAAGAAGAAGAACGAGGGATATTATGTCTTAATCCAGTTTGAGGCCCCTCTACCTTTAATCCAGGAGCTTGACAGATATTATAAATTGAATGAAAACTGTTTAAGATTTCTAATTGTTCTCTTGAGGGAGGAAAGCGAGCTTCTGAAAAAAGATAAAGAGTCTTCCAGTATTGGAGGAAGTAAAGAAAAGGTGGAAATTTAAGTTGAGGGTGATAAAATAAGGAGGTTTTCGATGTTCAATACCAGGCTGCCCCATCTAAACAGGATTTTGATCGTGGGAAACTTAACCAAAGACCCGGAACTGCGTTATACCACTACCGATGTTCCAGTGGCAAATTTCAAGATCGCCTCCAACAAAAAATATAAGGATAATATGGGCTTCAATAAGGAGGAGGTCTGCTTTATAGGGGTAGTAGCTTGGCAGAAGTTAGCCGAAAGCTGTAGCAAATTTTTAAAGAAGGGGAGTGCAGTATTAGTAGAGGGGGAGCTGCGGAGCAGATTTAAAGAAAATGGGGAGGGGAGTAAAAGGAATTTAATAGAGATCCGTGCTTTTCAGGTACAGTTTTTAGATAAGAAGACCGAGACAGTCTCGGTTTTGGAAAACAACCTCTATGATGATCTAAAATTTCCCGGGGAGGAGGACATCTCTGAACTGGGTAAATCCATAGAGAACTTATAGAAGGAGGAAGAAATAAAGCTATGCTAGATGATCTGGAAAGAAGAAAGAAAAAGGTCTGTCGCTTCTGTGAGGAAAAATTGAAGCTCATTAACTATAAGGACGAAAGATTGCTCAGAAGATATGTCACTGATCGGGGAAAGATAATCCCCAGACGAATAACCGGTAACTGCGCCCGTCACCAGAGAGAGCTGACCCAAGCTATAAAACGAGCTCGGCATTTAGCTCTGCTTCCCTTCGTCACTGAGACCTTTAAACAAGAAAGATATTAAGGAGAAAATGAAGATAATCTTAAAAGAGGATCTGGAGAAATTAGGAAAATGTGGGGAGGTAATCCAGGTCAAAGATGGTTATGCCAGAAATTACCTTTTTCCTAAGAACTTAGCTATTCCGGCCACTAAAGGTAACCTCAGATCCATAGAGGAGCTCACCCGCCAGAAGAAATTCCGGGATGAGAAAAAGAAAAAGGGGGCCGAAAAACTAAAATCTGACTTAGAGAAAAATTCCATCACCGCTGAGGTCAAGGTAGGTGAGGAGGATCGGGTCTTCGGCTCCGTAACCTCTCAGGATATAGCCGAACTTTTAAAAGAGAAGGGGTTCGATATAGACAAACGAAAAGTAGAGTTGGAGGAACCGATCAAAGCATTAGGAGTATATACTGTCCCTATAAAAATTGATGCAGAGCTCGTAGCAAATTTAAAGCTCTGGGTAGTTAAAAAAAGTGAGGAATAATTTTTATCCTACAGATCCGTAGGGAAAGACAGGGAGTCGGTATGAAAGAGGTAAAGATAAATGGGTTAGCTTTAGATATGACCACCAACTCGCCGGTGGTGATCTTAGCTCCCTTAGATTCAGATCAGCTTCTCCTTCCCATCTGGATTGGACACTATGAGGCTTGGGCTATCGGTATGGAACTATCCGGCCTTTCCTCCAAAAGGCCTTTAACCCACGACCTTTTGAAGTCTACCATCGAATCCTTAGGAGGGAAAATCAAGAAAGTAGAGATAACCAAACTGGTCAATCAGACTTTTTATGCCAAGATCTATATAGAGCTGAACGGAAAAGTTAAGGAGGTCGATGCTCGACCTTCAGATTCCATCGCCTTAGCCTTAAAGGCTGGGGTCTCGATCTACGTGGCGGATGAGTTGTTCCAGATGAAAAAAACGGATGGAAAAACTCCTGGAGTAACTGATGCTGAATCTTTAAAAGAGCGGCTGAAAAGGATAAACCCAGAGGACTTTGGGAGATATTCCCTTTAAGACTTTAGGTTTCTTTTTACCGGCTCACCGGGTCCTCCTTTATGAAAATAACTCAAATCAAATTCGAACACTTAAAAAAAACCCTAAAAAAGATGGGAAAGGTCCTGGTCGCTTTTTCCGGTGGGGTAGATTCCTCCTTTTTATTAAAAGTAGCCCTGGACACCTTAGGCTCGGAAAATGTCTGGGCAGTAACCGCTGATTCAGAGACTTACCCTGAAGAGGAGCTAAAAAGTGCTTCAAAGCTGGCTAAAGATTTAGGCTTAGACGGAAGGTATCGGATAATCCGGACCATAGAACTTAAACTGAAAAACTTTTCAAAAAATCCGCCAGACAGGTGTTACTATTGTAAATCTGAGCTTTTCTCTAAATTAAAAAAGATCGCCTGGAAAAATAAAATCCCTTGGGTATTAGACGGCTCCAATTACTCAGACCGAGAAGATTTCAGGCCCGGCAGAAAAGCCCTCCTTAAGTTAGGAGTCAGAAGCCCGCTTTTGGAATCCAGGCTTACTAAAGAGGAAATCAGAGCCCTTTCTAAAAAGCTTAAGCTTCCCACCTGGAACAAGCCAGCTTTAGCCTGTTTATCCTCCAGGCTCCCCTATGGGGAGAAGATAACCCTTAAAAAACTGAGCCGGATAGAAAAAGCTGAAAGTTACCTAAAGACCTTGGGTTTCAACCAGTTAAGGGTCAGACATCACAACGGATTTGCGCGGATCGAGTTAGAGCCAGAAGAGCTTAAAAGGTTAATGAATGTTCACCTTTGGCGGATAAGAAAAAAAATATATGCTAAGCTAAGAGATTTAGGATTTACCTATGTTACCTTAGACCTTTTAGGGTATAGAAGTGGAAGTATGAACGAGGTTTTAGAAAAGGAGATAAAAAAAATTGGAGGAAAAGGAAAAAAAAGTTGCCTTAAAGATATATTATGAGGGGAAATGCAAAGAGGTTACCTTTGAGGAGCTCTGTTTGTCCAATAATTTAGCCCAGGAGGCTTTAGTCACCCTCTTGGTCAAAAAGAAAATAATTGAGCCCAAAGAACTTCTTCAGCAGATGGAGAGTATCAGAAAGGAAAGATACAAAACCTCAGAGGAGAAATCCGAATTTGGATCCGCCTCTGGCGGAAAAGAATAAAAGATGGCAAAAGAAGCATTAATCTGGACTACTCACCCCTTAAAGAAAAGTAAAAGAAATACCCTTTTGGTTATCCTGTTTCTTATCCTCACGCCTGGAATCATCTTTGTCTCAACTAATAGCCTGTTTTTCCTTTTCCTTTCCTTTGTTATCTTAATAGGTTCACTTTCTTCCTTCTTTTTACCCACAACCTATGAGCTATCTGAGGACAGGATAAAGGTGAGATTCTTTTTAAATACCAAGGAGATGGAATGGAAAAAATATCGCAGTTTTTATGTGGATAAAAACGGGGTCCTCCTTTCCCCTTTTGAAAAACCCTCCCGGTTAGAGAATTTTCGAGGTTTGTATATCAGGTTTAATCAGAATAAAGACCAAGTGCTAAACTTTATTAAATCGAGGATGAAAAGCTAAGATGCCTTTTAGACTACCCTTCTCTTCAGAGCCTAAGGGTCCGGGAAAAGAGGAAAAAGAGCTTACCCCTTATCAGCAGGAGATCTTGGATAAGATCGCCAAAAAGGTGGTTTTGTGGAAGATGTCTACGCCGGCAATTTTATTCCTAGAATCAGTAAAGCCCTTAAATTATATCGGCTCCCAGATGCTGGTCTTCTTCGAGCCCTTTGTGCAGACCCTTTTTTCCTGGAAAGACTACGATGAGTTCAGAAAGATGATGGAGGAAAGGGAAAGTGTGGAAAGGCTTTTGCAAACCATAGAGAAGTTCGACACTGAAGCTTCAGCCAAAGAAGAAGAGGAGAAAAAAAGAAGAAAAGAGGAGAGAAAGAAAAAAGGCAGAAGAACTTTGTGGCAGGTTATTACCGGGAGAGAATAGAATACTATAGAGTGTAAACCTTCAGGTTTACTATGTGACCTTCGGGTCCCCTGACCCGAAGGGATTATGTGGCGTCGGGCTTTATTGCCCGACGAAGAACCTCTCCCTTGCCCTCTCCTTAGAAAGGAGAGGGGACACGTCAGGGATAAACCCTGACGCTACGGAAAAAGAGAAATGTAGCGTCGGGCTTCATGCCCGACGGAAAAAGATTAGAATGTTGTAAAGTTATAAAGGAATTCTATGAAAGATTTAAAACCAGAAGATATCAATATAATCTTAGCCACAGATTGCGGCAGCACTACCACTAAGGCTATCTTAATCGAGAAAAAAGGAGATGAATACAGGTTAATCGTTCGGGGTGAAGCCCCGACCACAGTTGAGACCCCTTTTGAGGATGTGACTATGGGGGTTTTAAATGCAGTGGCTGAGGTGGAGGAGCTATCTGGCAGGAAGGTCCTGGACGAGAAAGGGAAAATAATTTCACCCTCTAATGGAGATATGGGAACTGATATCTATGTCTCCACCTCCAGCGCTGGAGGTGGCTTGCAGATGATGGTTGCAGGAGTGGTCCGAAGTATGACCGCAGAGTCGGCTGAAAGAGCAGCCTTAGGAGCAGGTGCCATTGTGATGGATGTTATCGCATCCAATGATAAAAGGCTTCCTCACCAGCAGATTCAGAGGATAAGACAGTTAAGGCCAGATATGATCCTATTATCCGGAGGGATAGATGGAGGAACCACCACCCATGTGGTGGAATTAGCTGAGCTCATCTCCGCCGCAGACCCAAAGCCAAGATTAGGTATAGGGTATCGACTTCCGATTATCTATGCCGGGAACATCGATGCCCGTGAGTCAATTAAAAATACCCTTTCAGACAAAGTAGATTTAGATATCGTGGATAATATCCGACCGGTCCTAGAAAGGGAAAACCTTTTACCTGCACGGGAAAAAATCCACGACCTATTTATGGAACATGTGATGGCTCAGGCACCCGGCTATAAAAAGCTTATGACCTGGACAGATGCACCCATTATGCCCACCCCGGGTGCAGTTGGTCTAATTATGAAAAAGATTGCAGATGAGGAGGAAATTGAGGTGGTGGGGGTGGATATAGGTGGAGCAACTACAGATATCTTCTCCATATTTCAGGGGATCTTCAACCGAACAGTCAGCGCTAATTTGGGGCTGAGCTATTCTGTCTCCAATGTCTTTGCTGAGGCTGGTCTGGATAATGTGATGAGATGGGTCCCTTTTCATATGGATGAAAGGGATTTGAGGAACCGGGTCAAAAACAAGATGATCCGTCCAACTACTATCCCTCAGACCTTGGAGGAGTTAATTTTTGAGCAGGCTATTGCCAAAGAGGCTTTAAGGCTTGCCTTCATTCAGCATAAATCTTTTGCTACAGTCCTGAAAGGGGTCCAGCAGCAGAGGACCATAGCAGATGCCTTTGCCCAGACCGCTGGAGGACAGACCTTAGTAAATATGATGAGCTTAGATATGCTCATCGGCTCAGGAGGGGTTTTATCTCATGCTCCAAGAAGACATCAGGCCGCTTTGATGTTAATAGATGGGTTTTTACCAGAGGGGATAACCGGATTAGCAGTTGACAGTATCTTTATGATGCCCCAGCTTGGGGTTTTAACTACGGTCCATCCTAAGGCCGCAGTGGAGGTTTTCAACAAAGATTGCCTTATCCATTTAGGCACCTGTATTGCACCAGCAGGAGAGCTGAAAGATGAAAAGGAGATCTTAAAATACAGGTTTCAGATGCCGAATGGTGAATCCATTGAGGGGACTTTAAAATATGGTGAGATGAAGAAGTTCCCCTTAGGTCTGGATGAGAAAGGGTTACCCTTGAAAGCCAAAGCTACTTTAGACCCCCTTAGAGGATTTGATCTGGGAGCAGGAAAAGGTGGTAAAGTTGAAAAAGAAATCTACGGTGGAGTTAGCGGGATAATTTTGGATGGCAGGGGAAGACCTTTTAACCTTCCTTCTGATCACAAAATCAGGGTGCGCAAACTTAAAGATTGGATGATTACCTTGGATATCTATCCCAAGGAGGTATTAGAGAAATTGTAATCTGAAAATTTGGAAGAGTATAGTCGGGCAGGGTGCCCGACCTACGAAAAAAACATTTTACCGCCGTAGGTGGGGCCCTAGCCCCGCAAAATGAGCTAAAGATTTTTATTGAAATATAAAAGGAGTTTGTATGACTCATGCATATACGCCTGGCTTAAAGGTAACTGATAAGATGCTGATTACCAAAAAAAGAATCTTGCCTTTAAAAGGTGAGCTTTTAGTTAGGGTGGGGGATAAGGTAACTCCGGATACAGTGGTTGCCAGAACCAACCTTCCCGGAAATGTGGAGCCGATCAATGTGGCTAATATCTTAGGGCTCCCTCCAGAGGACGTGCCTGAACATATGTTAAAAAAAGAAGGGGAAAAGGTTGAGGAAAAAGAGGTGATCGCAAAAAGCAAATCTTTCTTCGGGCTTTTCTCCTCAGAGTGCCGGTCCAAATCCGAAGGCACAGTGGAGAGCATCTCCTCCATAACCGGACAGGTTTTGATCCGTGGAAACCCGATCCCGGTGGAGGTAAAAGCCTATTTAGAAGGCGAGGTAATAGAGGTTTTCCCCAGAGAGGGGGTCTCGGTTAGCACCTGGGGCTCCTTTATCCAGGGAATTTTCGGAATAGGTGGTGAGACTCATGGAGAGTTAAAAATTGTG
>Ga0209979_1000298_pt1 | contig 72651 bp, 54 predicted proteins | sample AnhtaG_FD_183114 | JGI IMG/M metagenome (GOLD analysis project Ga0209979, IMG submission 183114) | Deep subsurface microbial communities from Anholt, Denmark to uncover new lineages of life (NeLLi) - Anholt_01485 metaG (SPAdes) (version 2) | ecosystem: Environmental > Aquatic > Marine > Oceanic...
CCTTCAGCCCCCCGGCTCAATCAGAGAAAAGACGCGATCAGCAGCAAGGAAAAAGGCAATGTAATGACAAATTAAAAATCGCCCCCTTGCAAATCAAGGAGTTACAACAACAACTGACAAACATAGGATAGGGCAGCCAGGTGTAGAAATCATGGCTGAAAAAGACGCCCGAGAGCGGCAATCTCCTGTCGCACGCCAGCTTGAAGTAATGCTCGGCTTCGTCCCACTTCTCCTCCTGGAGCGCCATGTCTCCGAGAGCCACGTAACACTCCGGCAGGTCCCATCTTTCCTCGATGCCGCGGAAAAAGGCTTCCCGCACGGCTTGCTTATCTCCCGCCTGATGGAGCGCCCGACCGAGCTGCCAGATAACCTTGTACCGCTCCTCCGGGTGGTCGCTGCACTTCAGGTATTGCCGGTAGTATTTGACAGCCTGGCGGTAATCCTTTCGCTCATGAGCGTGAATGCCGAGGTAGTAGAGCGCCTTCGCGTCGCGAGGATTTTTCGCCAGAACCTTTTTCATTTTCCGCGGAACCATCTCGTTTCTCTGCTTTTCCCTCTGTTCGCGGTTGCGGGCAGGGCGAAAATGGTCAATCACGATGTCGCAAAAGCCGATAGTCGTTTCCTTGTCACACTCGATCACGTTATGAACGTCGCCCTTGTACTGAAGCCGGCCGTTGTTCCGGAAAAGCCGGAGCTGAATGCCGGAGACATTGTTGTCTTCCGCCTGCATCCGCAGCCGGAACCCCACGGCTTCTGTGTCCTCAGGCAGGTTCTCAAGCAGCTTGCGGAACACTGGAACGCACGATTTCCTCAGCACCTCGTGCCCGTCCAAAACCAGAACCCAGTCTCCGGTGCAGCGAGGAAGCATCTGATTGCGACACTCAGAGAAGCTGTCCTGCCATTTGAACCGGTAGACCTTATCCGTGAATCTCCTCGCGATCTCTTCACTGCGGTCGGTGGTCCTGTCGTCAATACCGATGACGATCTCATCCACGACCGGCAGCACGCTCTCGACCGCTCTCTGAAGCGTCTCCGCCTCGTCGAGAACGATCATGCAAAGAGATACCGTGCGCCTTTTTTCTGCTTTCTGCTCTCGCATGAGATCTGCCTTTTCCTGCTTTCCTCTAATTCTCACCTCTGCGTCCTCTGCGCTCTCTGCGGTTCCTCCTTATTGGAACGGCCCCGCGGGGGCAGGGGGCAAGTTCAGGCCCTCGTTTCGCATTCGCGCTACCAAACCCGGGACTGTTGGACCTGCCCTTCTCAAACCCTCCGCCCCTGCGAAGGCAACATGCCGCTCCAGACCGCCCGGCTACGCCTGCGGTGTTCCCCGTCTTAACTGCTCGTCTCGACCTTGATCCACTGCGCGAGGGCCTTCGTGCTGTAAAGAGCCAGCCCTGCGATGAGCCGCAGCCGACGAAACACGCTGTCGCGGTCCTGGTGCACGACTTCCGGGCTGATCTCGATCAGCTTTCCCGGCCTCGCCGGGATGAACCCCGTCAGCCCAACACTCTGCCCGAAGCAGCCCGCCGTGATCCGCGTCACCCCCTGAAGTCCTCCGGTAGTCTCCGTGTCAATGTAGTCGTTCACGAAGATGGGGATGCTGCTGAAGCTGTTGACCGTCATGGAGCCCTTCTTCCCGGTGATGGGATCGGTGAAACCGACCTCGATGTTCTCCACCTCCCCTGCGGTGGCCCGAACCAGAGCCCGGTAGTCCCGCAGAGCAGCGGAGTTCATGATCATGAAGTCCACCTGCCCATCCTTCGCTGTGAGCTTTCCCAGAAGCTGCTCCAGACCGGAGAACGAGATGCTCGATGCAGACGTCGTCGCCAGGTCCAGAAACTGGCTGGAGTCCACCAGGCTATTGAGCCCAGTGATCTGGCCAGCGGAACCCGTCCCGTTGATCAAGCCCTGTTTCCACAGCCTTCCGATGGACCGAGCCTTCTCCTGAATCTGTGCGGCCATCTGGTCCGTCTTCTCGCTCATGGTCAGCTCTTCCAGAGCGTCCACTTCTCCGTCTGCGACGATCCGTCCGAAGTTCGCCGTAACCTGTGTGATCGAAGCCGGTGTTTTGTTCACCGTGTCGCCCACCGAATACCACCCAGCGGTTCCGGCGGTGTTGAGGCTTCTGTTGTATGTCAGTGACTTCCCCTCGACCGTCACAAATGGCAGCACGCGAGAAAACGCGTCAACCGTCAAGACCTCCGCAATCACTCCCTGAACCAGCTTGCTCTGAGAAAGCAAACCCGCTTTTGCCAAACTCAAACTCGCCATGATCCTTCTTCCTCCGTGTACCTAACCGCAGAGAGTGTCGAGAACACCACTTGCCTCTGCGCCCTCTGCGGTAAATCTTCCTGTTTCTATTCTTCGTCGAAATCTGCGAGTGTTCGCGTGGGGTGGTTTCTACTTTCCTCGATCAGCCCCTCGGCGATGAGGTCCCCGCTGCTGGTCGGTCCGATGCCCGTGCCTCGTCCCGCCGAGCCCGACCCGGTGCTGCCGCTGCCGCCTTTCGCCCGACTCGCCTTGACCAGGTGGGGATTCTCCGCCAGAAACAACTTCACCTGTTCCTCAACGGTCATGAACTCGCCGTTCTGGTTGAGCTGCCTCTCGCCCCTCTCGTCGAGGACAACCGGTTCGAGGTCTTCCCCAAGCGTCACTCTGTCCTTCAGGAGCTTTCGGACCTGATCCGGATTGACGGCGTTGTTCGCCGCCGCGGCCGAAATCAGCACCTTGTCAATTTTCACCTCGCTGATTGTCCGCACCAGCTTCTCGTTTTCCCCCTGCGCCGCTGCGAGGGTTCTCTTGTGAGATTCCTCCTCCTTCTTGCGGCGCTCGAGTTCGCGTTTGTGTTGTTCGAGAAGCTTCTTGTCGAACTGCACCTGCCGCATCAGCTCCTTCCTGAAGTTTGGAATGAAGACCTTGTTGAGCCACTCCTGCTGCTCCTTCGACAGATTCGGCTTTTTCGGATTTGCCTCGCCGACCGGTAGATTCTCCGGTGCCTCGGACCCAGCCAGGGTGCTCTCTGTCTCACTCCCCATATCTTTACCCTCCGTGTCCGGAGTCTGCCCTGTCTCACTTCCGCCGACAGAACCCGTAACCATCTCGTCAGATTTCATTTCTTCTTCCCTTCTTCTCTGTGTCCTCTTTGGAGTGCTGAAGCAGGGCTTCAGCCTTCCTTTAAGGGAGCGCAGCTCCCGTTCTCCACAATCCCGTTCATCCTGTTGATGCTGTCAAAATTTCCTCTGCGTCCTCCGCGCTCTCTGCGGTTAGGCAACAAAAAGGGCAGGACTCCAGACGCTGTTCTCTTCGCAGCATCCGCAATCCTGCCCTGTTCTCTTTTCAGTAGCAGGCCGCCGGGCTCACCGCCCGACGTTTCTCCGTTTTTTACATTCTGGCGAGACTATACTATATTCCCACCTCTTTGTCAAGGACTTTTTTCCATAGGAATTACGCCTTTGGTTGGGCTTGGGCTTTGCCGTGCGGTTCGCAGGGGAACCTCGAAGAAAGCTTTCGCGTCACTCTACTTGGAAAAAATGAATTAGCCCTCAGTCTCCGACCTTGGCACAGAGGTGCTTTCAGTTTTTTCCTTGACAAATCCTTAAGCTTGTCGTATATTGCCGGTAGAATTGAATTGATTCCCTGTCTTTGCACCGCAACGGCAGGATTATTGACTCCAGAGGGTTAGGTGCTTCCTAACCCTCTGCTCGCTTCTGAAAGAAGGGGGTGCGCGCGCTGCATTCTGGCCAACACCTTTTTCCGGGGCATTCGGTCAAGACGTTATTGGACGTACGCGATCGGGAGATCGAGTGGCACTTGGCCGGCATTGGTGAACAGAAAAAAAGGTTGACAGAGTGTAACGGGGGAGAACAGAATAAACAACACGGTGAGGAGATCATGTCCGAGAGTAGGTCCCCATGGGAATGCGGGCTAAGCAGCTATTTTAGCGAGCGCGCGGTCGAGAAGGTGGGCTGATCAGTCTAGGGGCACGCGTTGCATAAACTGCGGATGACAGACGGAGAATCCCTATGAACACCGTCGACGAAACCATTCGGAGGGCCCTGGAGGAGCGAGCACGAAAGGCGATCGAGGACTGTCGGGGGAGGGACACCCGGGTCGTCCTGGAGTTTGCGGGGAGTCCCAAGTCGGGCAAGACAACTAATATTGACATCGTTACCCATTTCTTCAAGCGCATGCGCGCGCAGGTTTGGGCCCCCACAGAAGGGGCGAGCAAGCGAACCCCGTATCATTTGCGCCGCGACCTTGTAGCGTTCAACACGTGGAGCCTCAATTACGCCATTTCGGAACTCCTTGTCGCCTATCACAATGTGGACCGTCAAGATATCGTGATCTTAGACCGTGGTCCTTTCGACTCCCTCGGATGGATGAGGCTCCTACGTGACAGCGGTGGCTTGTCGCAAGAAGAATATGACACCATCGAAGGGTTCGCCTTGCACCCGAAATGGTGGAATCTCGTATCGCGCGTGTTCCTTTTTACGTGTAGTCCCGATGTTTCAATGGAACGCGAGCTTGACTCAAAGCTCACCCATGAGCCCGGGACGGCAATGAACACGAAAACGTTACAGGCATTGCTAGATCAGTACGAGCGGCTGCATGAAGAGTATAGCGAACAATGTCCTGTTTACCGGATTGACACCAGCCAGACGACCGGCCCCCTTGAAAGCGCTAAGACGATTGTGGAGGAGGTGCTGGGCGTGATGGAGCAGGAGGACCTCCAAAGATGACAACGCTTCTGCCCACGAGGCCGGCAGTCTTGGTAATACCTGCTGAATCCGTCTCCCGCCTGTACAGCCAGCAAGGCTTCTACTGCAATAAGCAGGACGTCGATCTCGTAATGAAGGCTATCGATGTGCACGGATGCTTTGTGGAGCGAGAGAAAGCCGAGCAGGATACGAGCCTAAAGCAGATTGTGGCATATGGCCTGATCAGAAACCACGAGCGCATACTGTGCGTCCGGCGTTCACGTAACAACCGGCGAAGCAACCTGAGGCTTCGGTATACGGTGTTGTTTGGAGGGCATGTGGACGATGTCGACCGGTCGTCCGGGGATCCGCTACAAGATTGTCTGTTCCGAGAACTCCGTGAGGAACTGAACCTGGTCCCGCGGGAACCGCCGCACCTGCTGGGATCCGTCGCAGATCCCAGCTCCTTGGGAGGGCAGTTACACTTGGGCGTGATATTCGAGGTTCGTGTGGCCGCGGGCGTCATACACGTGCCGGCGAGTTGCGACAAGCAGGAGTTTACGCACGGTCGCTCGCGGAGTTCGTACTCGCTGGAGCGCGCCGACGACATCAAATTCAGCATTCACTCCTTCGACCCCTGGTCCGCCCTCGTTCTGTCAAGCACAGTGTTTAAGCGTAAGCTGAACGCCAAGAGGTCGTTACATTACCAGCTCCAATTACCCTTGTGCGGATAAGTGCCGATCGCGTGGCTCGCGAGCTTGGCGCTTGTCCTTCAATCGACGAAGCAGGGGGCTGTTTTCTCACCCCGGCGGGCCAAGGACGGGGGCGAAGCCATCAGACGTGTCCTGCCGAGGCGCGGAGCCACCAGGCTCTCGCAGAAGAAGTTGGGAACAAGTGTGAAGCCGCCTAATCCAAACCCGTTCTCGACCCAGGGATCACCCCCCTCTTCTGCATCCTCTCCGGCTTTCCCTTGCGGTCAGCGGTTCTTCTCCTCCTTCTCGAAACCGTAGATGAAGATGCCGCGGCCGACGCCAGCGGGGTCGCCGAGCTTCGCCATCTGGAAGGCCACGTACCTTCCATCGTCGCTCACGGCAGGATTTGACGCCTTGTATCCCGGATAGTCGCTGAAGTGCGTCACACGTTCCGTGTAATGGCTGCCATCGAGCCGCAACTTCCATATATCAATGTGCTGTGAACCTTTCTTCCCCCTTTGGCGAGCTGCCCGATCGCACTCCACTAACGTCCACTTCCCATCAGGGAAAATCCCCTCCGGCTCATCGTACTGCTCCGGCGCCGCGGAGTAATTGACGACCTTCTTCGTCTCGAGGTCAATTCCCATGACCTCCGTTCCCTGATACCCATACGCCGAGAAGATGATCTCCTTCTCGTCCGGCGGACGGAAATTCTGTGTCTCCAACCCGCACTTAAAAGGGAGGGTGCTGCTGTCCAGAACCAGCTTCCTGTTCACCAACTTCGGTCTTCCTTTGTCATATTCAATATCCGCCATCCATATCTGCGAGACGCCCTTTGGCAGCTTGTCCGGATAGTCTCCGTGGTCAACGGTCCACGCGATCCGCATCTTCTTTCGCGAGACCGCCGGACCTTCCGAGCATTTTTCCCCCAGGCGAACAGGCGGCTTTGTCAGCGACTTATCCAGTATCCAGAGTTCTGCCTTCTCACCGCGGCTGGGCCAGGGATTCTCCGCATCGAACGTTTTCGCTCCTGAAAGAAGAATATCTCCGTTCGGCAGATAAAGCGCACGGGTGTATCCCTCATGATAATAATGGTGCGTCACGGCGCGGATGATTCTCGTCCCTATTTCGACCTCGTACACATCTCCAAACGTCTTCTCGATAAACAGAATCCTCTTCCCGTCATGCGACCAATCCGCCCGCTGCCCGAAATACGTCAGCCGCGTGATATGCGGTGGGAGATCATCCGCCGGACTCCGCCCTGCTTTCGGACTCTCCTCGCAGAGAATCCTGGCGTCGTTCAGTACCCAGGTCATGACGAGGAGCGTCACTATAACTAACACCTTCCGTAACGTTGCTCTAAACATTGCTTCATCTCCCTTCAATTTGGATGAAAGACATTTTCTTGTCCCGGGCGGACCTGAGGTGAGCGGCGGCAGCAAGCTGTTACTGCTCCCGCAAGGAGAACTCCGGGCAGTCTTCCACCGATGGATCGTCCCGCCAAGTGCCATCAACCCGCATAAACCTGCTGCTCACCTTCCCGTCCTTGTACTCCATCAACCGCACGCCCGCTTCGTTGGCGAAATAGGGAACTTCCCGAGGGGAGAACTGGTACGCGACGGCGGTGGTCATAATGTAACGGATGCCGAGACGTTTCGCAAAATAATCCACGTGCGCATGCCCGCAAAACACCCATTTCACCTGTGGGAAACTCTCCAGCACCGCCACAAGCTCCGGCCAATCCACCAGATCATCCCGCCTTCCAATCCGCGTCATCAACGGATGCTGGTGGACGAAGACAAGCGTCTCCTTGCCCTTCGCCGATTCCAGGTCGCGCTTGAGCCACTCGATTTCTTCAGTAATGAATCCTCCGGCAACCGGCGAACCGGTCGGTGGCTGACCATCCAGTCCAACGATATGGTAACCGGCGTAGTCGAACGAGTAGTACAGCGGCAGCCCGTGCCGCCCAAACAGCCGCACTGTCGCCTCCTCCCCGCCGGGCTTATCATGGTTACCTGGAATCATAAGCCAGGGCGTGCCGAGCGGCTTCATCAGTTCCGCGAAATAATCCAGCCCGGGGACACTATCAAGAGTCAAATCACCCGTGACCATCACGAAGTCAGGCGGCACCTTTATATTATTATTGATGGCGCGGATCGCTGCTTTGAGGTTATCGCCCGTCTTCACATCGTGAAGGACTGTGTCCTCTGCAATCACATGCGTATCCGTGGCGTGGACGAAGCGAAGCACACCATCGTCGTCTCTGAGCCCCGTCAACAAAGGATGAACCCCTCGTATGGGAATTGCAAGCGATTCCGCAGCGGCAATTTCCTTTTCCGCGAGAAGCACTGTCGCTTTGCCGAAAGTGAGGTGCTTCTCAACGCCCTCCGGAGGTGGAATCTCGACTCGTACCCGGCATTTGACCCACGATAATGGACCCAGCTCAGCGATTACCTTTTGACCGATAACCGCTTTGTCCATCCGCAGTTGAAACACCGCGCCGTCAAGCGGCTCCGTCCCATTGTTGAGAATTCGTACTATCGCCCACTGATCTATCGGATACTGGCTGCCGTAAAGCAGGTATGGAGGAGCCGTCAAAGAAGTGATGCACGCACTTTTTCCCTCAGCTTGCGGGAACACCTCCGCCAGCCGAAAGTAAAAGCCCCAGTCGCCAACACCGTTATCAACCTTCAGGAGAACAGTGTTTTCCCCAGCAGCAACTCGGCTCAGACACTCATTGCTGTCCTTCCCCGCGCGCCGTCGGGCAGCCAGCGAATAGGTAAGCTTCCCCTTGACCCAGACCTTGATTCCGTCATCCGAGCCGAACCGCCAGACGCCTATTCCGGCGGTCTTGGTGTCGAAAATCCCCAGGGCATAGACCACCTTATCGTCCGTAGTAATGAAGTAATCCAGGAGGTTCACGTACCCTTCCTCATCGGGAAGAACGGGCCGCCAACGGCGCCAGACTTTCGATACAGTAACTGCGCTCTCTCCCCCGAACTCAGTTAAAAGGTCCTGCGTGAACCCCTTGCCATTCTCGTTCGGAAACGGCGGGGACGAAAACCAGAGGGTCGCCTCAGCAACTGTGCAGCCGAGAAAGCAGGCGGCACCAAAAATGATAACCAGGCGGTTCCGTAGAGGTGAGCATATCATCTCAGTCCCCTTTCATTCGGACACTGTTATCTGTTCACTTTCCTCTGAGGGAAACTCGCGCGCTGATCCCGCTGTGAGCATACCTCCAAACGTCAGACGAGGCATCGGGGCTTGTTTTCGTCGTGAGTGAACGTCGCAATCGAAGCTGTTGCCTTCTCTGTTCGCATAGCACTGAATCCGACTTCCTCTCTGCGTCCTCAGCGCCCTCTGCGGTTAGGCTTTTACAACAGTTGCCTTCCCAGTCAACCCGCCGCAGGCATTGCGGGTGTCCACCACCAGCGACGCTTCGTCCACGATCAACTGATAGTCAATATTCGAGTGATTCGTAATGATCAGCACGCAGTCGGCCGCCGCCAGATTCTCACCGTTCAGCGGAACAGAGTCATAATCGAATTCGTATTTCCTGAAGCCCCCCAGGTGCGGATAGAACGGGTCGTGATAAAAAATCTCCGCTCCTCTGTTCCTGAGAAGTTCGATAATCTCCAATGCTGGCGATTCCCGGGGATCATCTACATCGGGCTTATAAGTCACTCCCACGATAAAGATGTTTGACCCCTTCAAGGATTTCTGCCGCTCGTTAAGCGCCTCCATGACGCGGCTAACCACATACAGCGGCATGGAACTGTTGATCTCGCCCGCCAGCTCCACGAACCGCGTGGGCATGCCGTACTCGCGAGCTTTCCAGGTCAGATAGAACGGGTCTATCGGAATGCAGTGGCCCCCCAGCCCCGGTCCCGGATAGAACGGCATGAACCCGAAAGGCTTGCTCTCCGCCGCTTCAATGATCTCCCACACATTCATCTCCATTCGATCGAACAGCATCTTCAGCTCGTTGACCAGGGCGATATTCACCGCCCGGAAGATGTTTTCCAGAAGCTTTACCGCCTCCGCTGCACGCGTGGACGATACCTCGATCACCTCCGGTACGATCCGCAAGTACATTGCGCACGCCGCAGCACGGCTTTCCGCATCGTCAGCTCCCACAACTTTCGGAATCGTCCCCGTTGAGAACTTCGGATTGCCGGGGTCCTCCCGCTCGGGGGAATAGGCCAGGTAAAAGTCCGATCCGCATTTCAAGCCTGATAGCGACTCCAGCCTCGGGCGGAGCACATCCGCCGTCGTTCCGGGGTAGGTAGTGCTCTCCAGGACCACAAGCTGCCCTTCCCGCAGCGACCTGCCAACCGCCTCGCCCGTCTGCTCCACGAAGCGAAGGTCTGGCTCCCTCGTCGCGGTCAATGGAGTAGGAACACAGATGAGAAGAGCGTCAGGCTCGCTCAACCGTTTCATGTTAACCGTCGCCTCGAAGCGGCCTTCTTCCCGCCATTTCGCGGCCATTTCCGACTGCACCGATAGTATATACGATTGACCCGCGTTGAGTTTCTCCACTTTGTCAGAGTCTGTGTCGAAGCCCACTCCTTGGTATCCCGCCTTCACGAATTCCCGCATCAGCGGTAATCCAACATATCCCAATCCGATCACTCCGATGACCGCGCTCTTGTCCTCTATCCGTTCCACGAATTCCATAGTCCCTTCTCCTGGTATTGGTGAAGTCGCAAGCCGTAGGCGTCAACCGTTTCCAGGACCCTTCGGCAGGGGCGCCGTGGGCAGTAGCTCTCGCCGAAGATGATTATTACTCAAGACGAGAGATATGGGAAGTGCATTTCTTGTAGTGATCCGGATGATACTCTGGGGATAGGAGGCAACAGGGGGCTACGAGCTGATCACGCCTGCCTCTGGTGAGCTACTTGTATTTGACCCACCGGATGATCTCTCGCAGGCCGGGCTTCTTGCCGTACATGAGGACACCGGTTCGGAACACCTTGGTCGCCGCCCATAGACAAATGTGAATGGAGATGAGCATGATGACGATGCTGATGATGATCTCCGGCGCGGGGGGCGTCTGGATCGCGATCCGCAACATCATGATCATCGGCACCGTGAAGGGAATCACCGATAAGACTCTCGCGAAGGTGCTGTCCGGCCGTTGAGCGATGTTGAACCAAACCATTAGCGGCAAAACCAGGGACAGCATGATCGGCATCATCATCTGCTGCGCTTCTTTCTCGCTGTTGCACACGGAACCGACCGTCGCCATCAGCGTCCCGAAGAAGGCGTATCCAAGCAAAAAGAACACAAGCATGTAGCCAACGTTGGGTAGTGTCGCAATGTCAAAATTGCGTAGCCTCGCCGCCGTATAGCCGACAGCCGACCACAACACCATCATCGTCAGCCCGACGGCGCCCAATCCTAAAATCTTCCCCCGCATCAGTTCCTTCGGCGAGACGGATGAAAGAAGGACTTCCATGATTCGCGAGTTCTTTTCCTCAATGACGCCCTGCATGAGCGTCTGTCCGCTGATCTGCAAGCCGAAAAACAGCAGCATCACAAACGCGAAGGCGCCGAAGAAGTTCGCGAGGCCCTGTGACTTCTTCGCCTCGCCTTTCTTCACCTCCATCGTCTCCATGTAGATGCCCTCAGAAGCCACCGCGGTGATCGCCGGATGAATCCCTACGTCCCTCAGTCTGAGGTCAATGATGGTGCGGCGAATGGCCCCCTGGATTCGCTGCGACTCCCCGAAGTCCGTCACGTTCCGGCTGTAGCATCGAATCTTGTGGTCGGGCGAATCCTCGTACTGGATGTGCGAATTGATCAACTTCTTTCCGATAACAACGTATGAATCGAGCTGCTTTTTCTTGACTCTCTCGTTGAGTTCCGTTTGCCTCTCTTCCAGATTCGCGCCTGTCGCCTTGATCTCCTCGACCATGTACTTCGGCCCACCCCTTTGTTCCTCGAGCATCTTCTTCACATCAGAATATAACTGTCCGGTCAGGTCAATGATGGCAACGCTCTTCGTCAGCCCTTTTCCTTCCATTGCCTTCCTGGCCAGAAGGCTTGGGAGAATGGCCATCCCGGCGATGAACAACGGCATCAGAAAAATGCCGATGAGAAACGACTTTCTCCGGACGCTCACGACGTACTCTCTATGCGCTATCTTGAGGGTCTTGTTCATCCGTTTGAGTAACCTTCTCGATGAAAATTCGATTTAGCGAAGGCTCGACGACCTCGAACCGTGTGACCGCCACCTTGGTGCAAATCTCTCGCAACAGCGCCGACGCGTCCGCGTCGCGCGAGACTTTTAGTTCAATGTAGTTCGCATAGTCATCCACGGACTCGATGCCCGGCAATTGCTCGATGAAAGAACCGTCACCGGAGTACCGGATGTGAACAGAGTCCGTGCCGTAGCTCCGCTTGATTTCGGCCAGAGAGCCTTTGAGAACCGCTGTGCCCTTGTTGATCAGGCAAATCTCATCGCAAAGCTTCTCAGCTTGCTCCATGATGTGCGTGGACAGGATGATTGTTGTGCCTGCATTCTTTTGCTCGATGACGATGTCCTTCATTTGGGCCGTGCTGACGGGGTCCATGCCGGAGAACGGCTCATCGAGTATCAAAAGATCGGGCTGATGGATGATCGTGGCGATGAACTGCGCCTTCTGCTGCATCCCGCGAGAAAGCTCCTCGACTTTCTTATTCTCCCAGTCCGCCAGCCCAAACCTGTCAAGCCAGTAGTTCACGCTCTTGCGGGCGGTTTCTTTGCCCACCCCCTTGATCTCGCAGAAGAATCGCAGCACGTCCCCCACCTTCATTTTCCGATACAACCCTCGTTCCTCGGGCAGGTAACCGATTCTGTCCTTCGCCTCCTCGACTCCCTGCCCGTCCAGAACCGAAATTGACCCCTCATCGGGAAGGAAAATGCCCAGGATCATTCGAAGAGTCGTCGTTTTCCCCGCTCCATTCGGCCCCAAAAGCCCAAAAATCGTCCCCTGCGGCACCTCAAACGACAACTCTCGCACCGCCGTCACATCACCAAATCGTTTCGTCACATCGCTAACGGAGATGACAGGGCTCATAGCTCTTCCAATCGCTCGAAACGCGCATTGTTACTGCAAATGATCTCTCATCTTTTATATGCCATATCGTGGAGCATTGTTCGGAAATTTCTGCGGGCATGAGGAGAACCGGACCACTCAGCAGCGCGCCTGTCAGAGCCTAACCAACTTCCTGTCCGGCTAAGACAGACGCCCCGATCACCTCGCCGTGGTATTCCTGAATGGATTTCACTGTCACACCCTCCTTGATCAGTGCCTCGATCCCCTGAACGGCAGCCGCGAAACCTTGCAGCGTCGTGATCAGCGGGACGTGAAAGGCAATCGCCGTTGTACGGATGACGATCTCGTCTCTCCGGCATCGTTTACCGGACGGCGTGTTCACTACCAACTGCACCTCATGATTTTTCAGCAGATCCACCACATTCGGTCGCCCCTCGAGCACCTTATGGACTCTCGAAGCGTCCACTCCCTGTCTTCTCAAGAACGAGGCCGTCCCCTCCGTCGCCACGATCTTGAAACCGAGGTCCTGGAGTTTCTTCACCATGAAGAGTGCCGGACGTTTGTCCTTGTTTTTCAGCGATACCAAAACAGTACCCGAAGTGGGAAGAGGAGATGAAGCCGCTGCCTGGCTCTTGGCGAAAGCCATGCCGAAGGTTGTGTCAATGCCCATCACTTCCCCGGTGGATCTCATCTCCGGGCCAAGCGTCGCGTCCACACGGGGGAACCGCGAAAATGGGAACACAGCCTCCTTCACCGCAAAATGGTTGATCATCACCTCCTTCGTAAAGCCGACCTCCTCCAGCGTCATTCCACACATCACCTTGGTGGCGATCTTCGCCAGAGGCACTCCTGTCGCTTTCGATATGTATGGAACGGTTCTGCTCGCTCGCGGGTTGACCTCAAGGACATAGATGACTCCTTCTCGGATGGCGTACTGCACGTTCATCAGGCCCTTCACGCCCAGCTCCTTCGCCAGCGCAACCGTTTGGCGGGTCAGCTCTGCGGTTTCCTCTTCCGTGAGCGAAAATGGCGGTAAAGAACAGGCAGAGTCGCCGGAATGTACCCCCGCCATTTCGATATGCTCCATGATCCCGCCGATAACAACACGCTCGCCGTCCGCGACGCAGTCCACGTCAATCTCGATGGCGTCCTCTAAGAACTTGTCCACTAACACCGGGTGCTCCCGCGAGGCGTCCACCGCCATCTCCATATACTTGTTCAGCTCTTCCTCATCGAAGACGATCTCCATTGCCCGCCCACCGAGTACATAGCTGGGTCGCACAATCACCGGATAGCCCACCTCCGCCGCGATCTTCCCTGCTTCCTCCAGAGATACCGCTGTGGCGTTCGGCGCTTGCTTCAGGCCGAGCTTTCCCAGCAGTTGCCGGAACCGCTCTCTATTTTCTGCCCGGTCAATGGCGTCTGGTGAAGTCCCCAGAATCCGTACCCCCGCTTTCTCCAGAGGAACGGCCAGATTCAGAGGCGTTTGCCCGCCCAGTTGGACAATCACCCCCTCCGGATTTTCTTGGAAGACGATCTCCAGAACGTCCTCCCGAGTTAACGGCTCAAAGTACAGCTTGTCGCTCGTGTCGTAGTCGGTGGAAACGGTCTCAGGATTCGAATTGATCAAAATCGCCTCGTATCCCATCTCCTTGAGCGCAAACACAGCATGGCAGCAGCAGTAATCGAACTCGATTCCCTGACCAATTCGATTCGGCCCGCCGGATAAGACGATCACCTTTTTTCGATTTCCAGACACGCCATTGACCTCCTTGCCCTCCGCGACCGCAAAGAGACTCGACTGTGCGGCCGTAAGCCCTCCGGCACCCTTCCAGCTTGCGCCACAACCAGAAAATCCCCCAGCCCGCCCTTTCTCTGTGCGGCGATTCTCATCAGAGTTTAGGAGTGCGAAAAGTCGTTGTCCAGAAAAAATCGGGAAAACGTCCGGGCTTGCCCATAGGCGCTGAACCGCCCGCCATTCGAGTCCTTGCCACATCCGGTGCGCAAGGATTGCACGCTGTGCATGGCGGCAAGTGCGCAAGTTTTGCAGCGCCTGCTGACGCAATTCACTGGGAATGAGGGGGTTATCTTTTTGGCCCGAAGCTTGCTCCCTTCTCTGCCGGCCGGCCAATCAATTCAGGCTTGGAAACCCACAGCAAAAGAGGTAAAAAGAAAGGAGGCAAAAGAGATGAAGGCAAAAGTGATCCTGGTGGTACTGGTGCTCGCTGTCGCAGGCCTTGTGGGTCCGGCTGGTGCTCAAACCGATGCCGAGCAACCCAGCAAAGTCGAGCAGCTTCGCCAGCAGTTCCTGGAAGAGCGGGCAGACGTCCTTGCGAAAGTCTTCGAGAAACGCGCCGAGCTTGTCCGGCTTTCTGCCCAGAAGGACCCCGACTTGGAGAAGGTGCAGGGGCTTGTGAAGGAGATTTCAGAGCTCCAGAGCGGTCTCTGGAAAAAGTGCGCCGAGCACCGAGCCACCGTGGCGGCTCTCGGGCAGCCCGCCCGGGCAGGCGCGCTGCGGAGGGGGCTCGGCCTCCGTGGCAGGTATAACGTAGGCCGGGGGCAGTGTTTGCTGGGCTCTCGCCGTGAATGGGGCCGTCGCGGTTCGGCCGCTGTTGGCGTTGGAGCGAGAGGTCGCCGTCCCCGCGGAAGAGGTCAAAGGTTCGGCCCCGGTCGCAGGGAAGGTCCTCCCCAGGCTGGAATGAGAGGGCGAGGCGCCCCCGGAAGAGGCCAAGGGTTCGGTCCCGGTCGGGGCTGGGCTCCTCCTCAGGCTGGAGAAAGAGGCCGCCCCCTCGGAGGCGGTTTCGGTCTCCCAAATCGCCCGATGATGGGCGGCAGGGGAATGGGACCCTGGGGCACGGCCCCCCTCTCCGACGATGTGGGCGACGAGCCCGCTCCGTCACCAAAGTAAGGAGTTAACCTGAAGTGCGAGGTGCGTCCCTGAGAACGGTCTGGCCGTACCCGGTTCTGGCGCTGCTGTGGCTTGGAATTGCCACCTGGCTCTGGCAGGAGCAGAAGCAACAGCAGCGACAGAACGAGGAAAGTCTCCGGGCTCAGGGACGCGTCCTCATTCAGACCGTCGCCAGCAGCATCCGTTCACAATCTCGCATGGCGATGTACCAGCCCGAACGCCTTTCGGCGATCCTCGAGGAAGTCGCCGCCAGCCCCGGTGTCCTCGCCCTTGCCCTTTTCGACGCGGAGGGAAACACCGTCGCCGCCGCCGGGGAAGTGGAAAAACTGGCTCAGTCTCCATCCGGTCGTTCCCTTGAGAGATGGAGCAGCGATTCCCTCCAGCTATGGTCTGCTGTCCGCATCGGCGAAGTTCCCTGGCGCAGGGGACCCCCGCCCGGCCTGGGAGCTCGCGGGTTTGGCAGACGGAGAACAGGTTTCGGGCCACGGCCCGGCAGAGACTTCTGGCTTCCCCGTAGATTCTCGCCCGGAAGCGAGTTCTTCCTGACCGTTCTCCTTCCCCTGGAATCCATCCAGCAATCCGCAGCCGCCGCAATGCGCCTCCGCTTGATCGTGGCTGCCATGAGCTTCGTTATGCTGCTTGCTCTCGCGCTGGCGTGGCGAGCCAGCGTCCGGGGCGTCGCACTTCGCTCCTCCCTGGCTCTCGCTGAGGAGCAAAACCGACATCTCCGCGACATGAACCTGGCTGCCGGCGGCCTGGCTCACGAGACGAAAAACCCCCTCAACGTCGTCCGAATGGCTGCTCAGACCCTCGCCAGCACGACGCCCTCGTTTCCCGACTGGAAAGAGAAAGTCAGGCTAATCGCCGACGAAGCGGACCGGCTCGATTCGCGGATTAACGAGTGGCTCGCTTTTTCCCGCCCCCGAGAACCGAAGCCCAAAAAAGTCGAACTTAGCTCCCTTTTCGACGAGCTCCGCGTCCTGATTTCCCTCGACGCCGAAGAGAAAAAGCCGCGCCTCGATCTACAGCACAATGATGCCTTCGTCTGGGCGGACCGGGACATGCTTCGCCAGTTGCTCTTCAATCTCCTCCTTAACGGCGTCCAGGCGCTGGAAAAAGGTGGGCACCTTCGCGTAAAGGTCGAGCCTCACAAAGACGGCAACGTCAGCATCCTTGTCGAGGACGATGGACCGGGAGTCTCCCCCGAACATCGCGAGCGGTTGTTCACCCCTTACTTCACGACTCGCTCGGAAGGTAGTGGGTTGGGGTTGGCCATCTGTCGTAGAATCGCCCTTGCCCACGGCTGGCGCATGCGGTACGAACCCAGAGTTCCGCGCGGTTCCACGTTCATCTTGGAAGGAATATCACCTGCCAAGGAGCAGCAATGACGTTGCCCCACGTGAAAACAGTTCTCATTGTTGATGATGACGCCACACAGCGGGAGTTGATCTCCGATTTTCTCAGCGCCCAGGGATATGAATCCCGCCAGGCCCCAACGGCAGAGGAAGCGATCGCCGCCCTCCAAAAACAACCGACGGATATGGTCATTATGGACGTGCGGATGCCGGGCATGAGCGGGCTGGAGGCGCTGCGCGAAATACGAGAATCTTTCCCCGTGCTCCCCGTGCTTCTGATCACTGCCTACGCCGATGTACGCGATGCCGTAGCCGCCATAAAGGACGGCGCCCTCGATTACCTGGCCAAGCCCATAGACCTTCATGAGCTGATCGTCGCGGTTGAGGATGCCGTGGGGGCGTCCAGCCTCCCCCCAAAGCCCACTTCTCTTCCGGATATCCCCGAGGGGATCATGGCGAAAAGCCCCGCTATTCTATCGCTTTTTGGAGAGGTCGCTGTCGTAGCGCCCTCGAGCGCGTCGGTTCTCATCACCGGCGAAACTGGCACAGGCAAAGAAGTCATCGCACACCTCATCCATCTCTGGAGTGATCGGAGACAAAAGCCCATAGTAAAAGTCAACTGCGCCGCCATCCCGGATAACCTCCTCGAAAGCGAACTGTTCGGCCATGAGAAAGGTGCCTTCACGGGTGCTGTCCAAGCTCGCAGCGGGCGCTTCGAGGCCGCCGACCGAGGCACCATCTTCCTCGATGAGATTGCGGAGATGTCGCCCAACCTTCAGGCCAAGCTTCTACGGGTCGTTCAGGATGGTACCTTCCAAAGGCTCGGCGGGAACCGCACCTTTCGTGTGGACGTTCGGCTCATCGCTGCCACCAACCGCGAGATCGAAAAAGAGGTGGCTCAAGGTCGTTTCCGTGACGACCTCTTTTACCGGCTCAACGTGATCCAGTTGCACATTTCCCCTCTCCGGCAACGTCGCCCGGACATTCTCCCTCTCGCCCGGCACTTCGCGCAGCAATTTGCCGGCGGGAAGGTTCGCTTCTCCAGCACCGCCTCAACTGCGCTGGAAATGTATGATTGGCCCGGCAACGTCCGTGAGCTCCGCAACACCATCGAGAGAGCATGTCTTCTCTCCAGAGGAGAGATCGTTCTTCCCGAACATTTTCCCGCGAAAATCCGCCCTCCGGACATACCAGGGCGCACCGCCCCCAGCCGATTCGAAGGGACTCTCATGGAGGATGTAGAGCGTACTGCAATTCTCAACGCTCTCGCCGAAACCGGTGGCAACAGAACGCAAGCCGCGCGCCGCCTCGGCATCAGCCGCCGAAGCCTCATCTACAAGCTCCAAAAATACAAGGACGCCGGTTACGTCTGACTCCTTTTGGATACCATCGCTATGCACGCGTTGATCGGCGGGCTGTGCCGCTGCGGCGAGGTCTCCGAGGCTGAGCGGCAGGTCTTCTCGGCTCCCCTTTCCTGTAAACCAATTCTGGCTTGGATATAGTCACCGTCGTGTCGGCAGGCACCGACTCCGTCAGCCATACGTTTCCGCCGATGACCGCATTTTCTCCAATCACCACGTCCCCCCCGAGAATCGTCGCCTGGGCGTAAATCGTCACGTTGTCCTTTATCGTCGGATGCCGCTTTCCGCCCTTTATGATCCGACCACGCTTGTCCTTGGCGAAACTCAGCGCCCCCAAAGTGACCCCCTGATAGATCTTCACGTTGTCCCCGATCTCCGTTGTCTCCCCGATGACTACCCCTGTGCCGTGATCAATGAAAAAGTTCTTTCCGATCTTCGCCCCTGGGTGAATGTCAATTCCGCTTCTCCCGTGAGCGTACTCAGTCATGATCCTTGGAATCAGCGGTACATTCTTCACCTCCAGCTCATGCGCAATCCGGTACGTCGCTATCGCTTCAGTGCACGGATAGCTGGTGATGATTTCGTCGTATGATTTCGCTGCCGGATCGCCCTCGTACGCCGCCTTCACATCCCCTTTCAGTAGCTCCCGGACCTGCCGTAGCTTCTTCAAGAGGTGCTGGGTAACCCCCTCAGCCATCGTCCGACAATCGCACTCCTCACATTTCTTAATCCTGCACTGATGCCGAAACGCTTTCTCTGCCTCGTCCACAAGATCATCATGAAGCTGATTGACCAGGTCACCAATCACAAACCGCACGTTCGTCTTTGTGAACGTCTGCTTACCTATGTAGCCCGGAAAGAGGATCACGAACAGAGTCCTCAGGATCTCTATTATTTTTTCCTGCACAGGAAGGTTTCGCCCTTCGATCCGGTTGACTCCCGTCCCGTCCTCGTACGTGTCGTTGATCGCATCCACGATCTTGTCAACTTGTTTTGAGCCCCACGCTTTCTTCCTCATCTTCTGTCTCCTCGCCTATGAATTGAATAAGCCCGCACTCCCACGGAGAGCCCAGTGTTAATCGCAACAGAATGTGCGTCCGGCCTTTCTGGAAGCCTGCTCGGTGCGGCGAATGCGGGCTCAAAGAGTGCCTGCGAGCCCCGGGACGCGAGTAAACCCACACAATCGGTTATATACTACCCAGATACATCTCAGCGGCCACGTGGAACGCTTCTTCGGGCGTGCCGAAGAAATCACCCGAGGGGAACACAGACGGCTTGTATTTGTCGTCTGCGTAGCTGTAAAACGCAAATCCCCACCTATCATTGCCGAAATAACGGAGCCGGCAAAGCTGCGTCGGTGTGTTCCGCATCCGTTCCAGAAACTCTTCGTGCGTCTCTCGCCCCTTCGGCGGGGGCCATCCTTCTCCCAAGGGCTCTGGTTCTCTGTAAGCGTCTATGTAGCAGAATTGACCGCGAAAACGGATATCCAGCCGGGTGTACCGACCAGCAAAATGCTCTTCAGCGTACCGGCGAATACGTTGTTCCGTGGTGATCTTCACCATGTCCGGTATCTTTTTCCCGCCTCTGTCAGGACTAAACATCCACATCTTTGATGACATTTTGACTCATTGTTCCTCCGGCGTTCATTCTGACGATGCGAAGTACGCGACGAGCCCGTGTCTCCGCACCTTCTCCGTTCTCAACCAGGGGATTCTATCGGCTGAACAACCACGTGGTCAAGTATCTCTCGCCCGTGTCCGGCAGAACCACGACCATTAGTTTTCCTTTGTTCTCTCCCCTTTGCGCAACTTGTACTGCCGCCCACGCTGCCGCGCCGGAAGAGATTCCCGCCAGAATTCCTTCCTCCTTTGCCAACCTCGTCGCCATCTCGCCCGCGTCCTCGTCCTTCACCTGAATGACTTCGTCTATCAGCGAAACGTCCAGCACGTCTGGAATGAACCCTGCACCGATTCCCTGAATCTTGTGGGGACCTGGCCCTTCTCCTGACAGCACGGCGGAATTCTTGGGCTCGACAGCCACGATCTTGAACGTCGGCTTCCTTTTCTTGATGACTTGAGCCACGCCTGTCAACGTCCCTCCTGTCCCCACGCCGCATACCATAATATCCACTTCCCCTTCCGTGTCGTTCCATATCTCCTCAGCGGTCGTCTCACGGTGAATACTCGGGTTCGCCGGGTTCTTGAATTGCTGCGGCATGAACGCATTCGGCGTGTTTTTTACAATTTCCTCTGCTTTGGCGACCGCTCCCGGCATCCCTTCCGATCCCGGAGTCAACACAAGCTCCGCACCCAAAATTGCCAGCAATTGCCGCCTCTCCATGCTCATCGTTTCGGGCATGGTCAAGATAAGCTTGTACCCCTTCGCCGCGCACACGAAAGCCAGAGATATTCCAGTGTTGCCGCTCGTCGGCTCCACAATTGTCGTCCCCTTCTTGATCAAGCCCTTCTCCTCCGCGTCGCGGATCATGCTCACGCCAATCCTGTCCTTCACGCTGGAAAGCGGATTAAACGACTCTAACTTCGCCACAACCTCCGCTCCGGCTCCGTCAACCACACTGTTCAGCCGCACAAGCGGCGTGTTCCCTACCGTCTCCGTGATATTGTCAAATATCCTCTTCATGTCTTACTCTCCTTTCACCGCCTTGCGATACACAACCAAGTCCGCGGGCCCGACACCCAATCGCTTCGTCCGTTTTTCCCACTACGAACGGCTCCAAAAACCCCGTGAAATGGCTCCTTCCCTTAATCTCTCCATCTCTCCCTGAGCCGCCATTGCCTATGGTGAAGTGCGATTTCCGCAAGCCGCTCCGCCACGGCAGCGCCCTCTCCGCCTCATCCCAATGATAATTGATCCTCGATTCGCTGTCAACATAAGCTAATTATGTTTATCATGTTAACACACAATCCCTGTGGAACTATCCCATAATTTTCTAACAGGAGCCTCGGAAACCAGCGACACCTTCCCCGGATCCCCGCGAAGCACCCCGCCCCGAAAAAAGCAGCCTGGCTCCTCGATGTCGCGAAGCCAGACTGCCAGTCATTTCCGGGATTTCCGAGTTCCCTGGCCGGTGCGTCTCTCCCCAACACCTGCACAGGCCAACTGGCCGCTAACATTCAGCCGAAAGAAACCAGGTCCCTACTCAGCCCTCTATCTCCTTGAACACCTCCTCCTGTTCTTTCGGGTCGAGCTTCATATACCGAGCCGCAGCCCTCTTCTTGACAGCCTTGTTGAACGATTCGGAGATGTTCATCCTCAGCACCGCAAAATCGTTCTTCAAGTCCTCCGCAACATCGCTGATTTTGAAGTCAATCGGATACTCGATCGTTGGCTTGAACCCTTTCTTACCTTCCCACAGACCCCAGATCTGACCGATCTCCGCTTCCGCCTGCTCCAGATTCTTCGCTTTCTTGACGAGGTTCTGATTGCTCTGGTAGAGATCATACGCTTTGGAAATCCCCGAAGTCCTCTGTGGCTTGTCCAACCCCCACACGGCGCCGAGCACCGCCAGCCGATAGATTTGCTTTATCGCGGCATCAATGTTCTTCAGCAGATATTCGCCCGGCTCAACCGGCGGATAGATGTAATGCGGCGGCCGAGCCGCATCAATCGGGTACGTCAGCGCGTTCCCCGGCCCTATCTTCCTCCTCTTCACCCCCGGCATCTCCGGCATTGCTAAGATGTTGAAGCACTGCCTGTACAGGAACTCGTCGTTCAGCGAGCACCAGTTGTAAATGGATCGGTTGATGGGTGCGATGTCAGAAAGAGCCGATACCCCGAACCCCGGGTATTTCCGGCTTTCGACGTTGAATACCGTCACTACCGGCACGCGGCCAAGACCGTGCTGGTCCGCCTCAATCAATCTGCCCTTCTCATCGTGCAAAAACCACTGCTCCCTCGTCCAGGTCTTGTAGACATACTCATCTCCGTGGTCGTCGCTCGCTTCGTAGAACGGATCGGACGGTCGCTCTCGAAGCTCTCTTATCCGCACCCAGAGGAAGTTGCCCCGCGAATCCAACTGAAAGTCCGCAACATCCCGCGGGTCCACCGCCACGAGGTAGGGCCGTATCCCCTTTTCTCTCTCCTCCGCCTTGGATTTCAATTCTCCCTTGAACTTCGGCTTATCCACGACCACCAACACCTGCCCGAAAATCTGTGTCGCCGGCGCAACCTCTTCCTGCATGAACGTGTTCATGCTGTTTCCTCTCGCGTCCACATCCGACAGGAATCTCTCGTACTCCCCTCCGTCGTCGCCTCGCCGGTAAATCGAATTCGCTTTCCGGAAAACATGCGAGACATACGTGTCCACCACCGTTCCGCAGAAGTTGTAGTAGTACGACCTCTGAATCCTGTCTCTGAAGTCGGACTCGTCCTCTTTCACGTGCCGATAGAGGTAATTCGCCCCAAGGTAGTCCTCTCCTCCCTCGTAGCTGTCGAGATACAAGTCCCACCAACGACAAAACTCCTCGTACATCCCATGCCTTCTTTGCACGATACTCTCCATCTTTCTCCTCCCTTCGATTTGACGTTCACCGCAGAACACACCCCGAGTGCGGAGTGCACCCTTCGGCTTGAGATTGCTTTGGCGCGGTGCTTCTCACCTCTGCGTTCTCCGCGTCCTCTGCGGTTTCTTCTTACCTTTCCGACCCAAAACAAAAAGCAGGTTCTCCGGCTCATTCGCTTTTCTTCACGAATGGCCGAAAAACCTGCCCTGTTCTCTTTTCAGTAGCAGGAAAAAACGCACGCTTCCGACCGTCCCATTGGCCAAATTGGGCAGCCCGCCGAACGCGACGCTGACCTATTCTACATCCACCAGCAGCATATCTTTCACGGCGATGTGCTGGTAGGCTTCCTCGAAGAACGCTGTGATCTCCTCCTCTCTAAAATCGTTGTTCTGCTCGGCCGGCGTGTTGATGTCAACCTCCACCACCAGCCCCCGATCATCCCTTGGGTCGTCCTTCTTCCTCATCGCCCTCAACCGCAGCCAGCGGTTGATTGTGAACCCTCCCATCTTTTCCCTGTTGAGAACATTTAACTGGAGTTCGTAGGCCTCGTGAAACCGATCACCCTTCAGGTATGCATCCTGAATATGTGAGTTGGCGCTTCCTGTGAGAACCTTGAATAGCCGCATCACCAGACCCAGCCGCCACACCATCGTTGGGTTCTTCTTTTTCAGGTACTCCGCAAGCTGCCTGATGATCCCGGAGTATCCATCCCACACAATTCCCACCGACTCGGATTTCCCCTTACTTCCGTCAAACGCAAGGTCCAGCCGCTCCGCAGACAGTTTGCACTGGTACCTGTTTGCCCTGTCCGCCAGCACGATCCTTGGCACGTTCGGCGGTGCGTTGGGCGGGACGGGAAACACCCCGGGTTGCCCATCAAACACGCCGCCCACCGCGTGCCGAACTGCTTGCGCCATGGACAGCGGATCGGAAAAGTCCAGTCCACGGACGAACATAGCGGACTGAATTGACAGCGCGGTGAATTGTTCGATATCTGCCGACATTTCCTCTCCGTCCCAGTCTACGTCTGCTCTTTTCTTCATTTTCCCATTTGTTGGCGTGATAGTCAACTCTTTCACCGCCTCTGTATTCTTCGCCCCCTCTGCGGTTAATCGTATCCCGGTTGAGGTTCACCGCAGACCGTGCCGCGACAATAGGGACAGCATCCGCTTTCAAGCGCCACGAACATACCCGGCCTTACACGATCCACCGACGTTTTTGGCCACCTGAAGCGCGATGGCTCGCGCGACAACTCTGTCGTCTCGGCAGCCTGCCTGAGCGCCCGTCGCCCCCTTCTCGTCAAAAACGTAGGTCAGACACTCCCTCACGAACTCCTGATCGTTGGTGATAATCAAACCTTCCCTGATCGCCTCATCCAGAGCGTCAATCATCACCGGCTTGGAGCGGCTGTTCGTGTCCCATCCGAGGATAGTCCGACTCCCGCTTTGATCGTAGCGCCGGTGGTGGTAGAGATAGGGATAATGCAACTGATTACGCAACGTGTTCAGCACGCTGTGCCCGTGGTTATTCCTCTCCACCGCCAATACCGCTTCGTTGTATTCCTTGCACAACTCCTTGCATTTTTTCGCGAACACATGTGCCGGCCACCGACCGTGCAGCTCCGCTACTTCCTCCCACGTCTCCTTGTCCAGAACCACGCAGCAATCATAGTCCCCTTCCGGCAGCCCCTCGGCGCAGTCCGCTCCCGCAACATACTCCCTGTCCTGGACCCGCTTCTTCCATATCTTCAACTGCCCCGAATCCCGAACCTCTATTGGCTCCCTGGTCTCGAGTTCAGTCAGCAATCGCTTGAGCCTATCCGTGTCGAACACCGGTCTTCCCGATGACAAAAACGCTTCCGTGTCGTTCGCCGGAAACTCTTGAGGAAACTTCCCCCTCAACTCCCTCTTTCTCTCCCTCATCCATTTGATCCGCTCTAAGGAAAGCGAATACGCCTGACGCAGCGCTCTTTCTTCCGCCGAAAGCTCCAACTCCTCTCCTTTCAGCAGTTCGATACGATACCTCTCATCCGAGTGCCAGGGGAAGAAATGCGCCTTGAACCGGCTCTCTCCCCGCTTCGCCCTCTCCCAGTCATCTCGAAAGTCATTGAACCCGTTCGCCGTGGACTCGATGCAGATTTTCCCTCCTTCCCTTAACGCCTGCATCGCTCCCATCTTGATCTTCTCCGGCTTGGGGAAAAACGCGTACTCTGAAAGGTGCAGGTTGTCTATGTCCTTGCCCCTCCCAAACTCGTAGTTCCCCGCCGTTCCCACAACGTACCTGGAGTTCAACAGCTCGCCAAAAGCCGTCTCCGTGAACACCAATTCTCGCCTGTTGTTTCGTTTCACCTTCGGCCTCAGAAAGTCCGGAAGACGCTCGAAGAAAAGCTTCACCCGCTCGAACAGGTCAATTGTCGTGTCCAGATCGTGAGCGATCACTGTGCTGTTCGTATTTGGCACGAAAATCGTCTCGTGAAAGAACTCCGCCCCCTTGTAAGTGGAAATCCCCACTTTCCTCGCCTTCAGAACGATGTCAAAACGGGTCCGTTTTCTGTGATACAAGCTCTGCACAGGATTCAGAATCAGCGTCTGCAACTTCCGTTCCCTGTTCACAATCCACAGCCAGGTCTCTGCGAAATGCAGAAAATCCTTCTTACAACGCTCCCATTCCTCTCTGCCTTCTTCTCTACTCATCCATCCTTCTTTTTCGTTCTGTTCCATCTTTTCCCCAGAGAGGGTTCCCAACCTGCACATGGCGGCTTCCCCATGGCGGGTCGGTTCCCATCCTGCAATTCTTGACCAGTTCTACATCAACATAACCCTCCATCCTCTCTTGCATTTTTCCTTTTGATGCCGCTCAAAAGCATCTCGGGAATCGGCTCCCGCCACTCGCCGCGTCCTGGGGTCGCGCGTCACGTTCGCCAGAGCCACAAGCGCATGTCCCACCGAAAGCCAACCGGTCACATTCGCCCGACGACCGAGCGCTCGCCTCCTCGACAACTGCGACTTGTTCGCCGCCCATCCGTACAGACTCCTTTTCGGCTTGAACCACTTCTTCGTTCTCCTCGTTGCCATACTTCTTCACCTCCATCTCTTCTTTGGCAACTGGCCGCGCTAAAATATCGGTGCAGATATGTGTCCACTCCATAGACTGGCGAGACCTCAGCGAATCCCCGTCTCGGCGCACCTTGCGACCTTCGGTTTGCACTGCCATACGCCCTTTCCCTCTCTGGCGGACCCCTGTCGAAAGACAAACAGGGCAGAACCTCCCGCAGGTCGGAAAGTCCTGCCCTGTTCTCTTTTCAGTGGCAGTTCTCACTCAGGTCGTGGCCCGCTGAGTGTCCTTCAGCACCAGCAAACCCGACCTTTCTCAACAATCTGGTAAGATTATAACAGAATACCGCTCATATGTCAATACCCCCTGACAACTAAAATATCTGAGAGAAAAAACTTTTATCATCGCCACACTACGCTGGCAGCCAACATCAGGCTATACCATCCAGCAGCTTGCTGAGGATGAATCCCCCCGTCAGACAGATGCCCACAAGCAAATGCAGCGCGATCGTCGCCGCATTTGCCGGGAGAAGCTCCGGGAAGCTCGCATAGCATCGTCTCGAAATAGCCATAGCCCTGTATGCAATGGGAATGGTCAGAAGCACCCCCAGGCAGAGAATCGGGAAAAACCTCGCAAGCACCATCGCCGCTATAAAAACGTATGTCAGCACAAGCAGCGAGCGGTACACCCTCGCAGCCTTCTCCCTTCCCAGCAAAACTACTAACGTCCTCTTCCCCACCGCCCGATCCGCCTCGTAGTCGGGAAACTCATTGATCAGCAGAACAAGCAGAATGAGGATGCCCACCGGCACGGACGCCATTGCCGCCACTAAGTCGAACGAAGACGTTTGAATCCAGTACGAGCCGATCAGAGTCAGCGGACCGAAGCCGAACCCGACCGCCAGCTCTCCCAGACGGTGGTATCCGATCCTCACCGGTGAAGCTGTATAGAAAAATCCACAGAGAATCCCCGTCAGGCCGAAGAAAACGATCGCCACTTTCTGTGTCGTCACCAGAAGGTATGTCCCCAGGACCGTCGCTCCGACAAAACATAGCAGCGCCGCGCAGAGGATGTGCCGCGCCGCAATTTGGCCTTCCTGAATCACCCGGCTGCCACCGCTGAATGGAGAGAACTTTGAATTCGCCTCATCATTTCCACTGAGATGGTCATAGTAGTCGTTGGTCAGATTCGTTCCAATGTGGACCAGGGCTACTGAACTCAGCGTCACCACAAAGTACACAAGATTGAACAATTCTCTTTGGTACCAGGCGATCGCCGTCCCCAGCACTACGGGCACGAGCGTGGCCGTCAAAAATGGTAGCCTCATCGCCCTGATCCAGATTCTCGTCCTTTCAAGACTTGCAGACACACTTCTCATGAGAACTGTTCACCTCCTTGCCAATGCGTCGAGACCGTTTCACATTCTTTTTTCCCCACCTCTCTACACATATTACCTGCTCGTTGCTGAGGATGCAAGCGGGCGGAAGTCGGACGAATTAAGCGCAGCAATGATGGCAAGCAGAACAGGTCGCAGGCGGCTATTGTACGTCACCCTCGATCACGCGTCGTTCCCAGTGGGCCAAAAATGGTTTGACTTTTCGCGATGAAATGCCTATTTGTTGAATTGGTTGTCGTCGGGCGAGCGGTTGCTCCGCTGTTCACTCTTCTCTCGTAAAAAAGGAGCGCCCATGCAGGACAGCGTCTCCGTGGGCACATCCAATACCAGCCGCTTGTCGGAGGGCCAATGCCTCGCGCCGGTAAGACGAAATTAGATGATCACTTGCATTCGAGGAAAACTTCTTTACGCAGGGCTAACCAGCATCGTTGTTGATGTTGGCGGCGTTGGCTATGAGATTCTCATCTCTTTGACCACACACAGCCGCCTCCCTCGCGAAGGCTCAGAAATCGAGATTCTCACCCATCTCCATCACAAAGACGACACCATGGTCCTCTTCGGCTTTATGTCGGAGGAGGAGAGGGAGCTCTTTCGGATGCTTATCGGAATATCGGGCATAGGACCGAAAGGCGCCATTGGGATCCTCAGCGGGATGTCAGCCGAGGACCTCAAGGCCGCCATCGCTCGTGGAGACGAAAAAATGCTTAAGGCCGTCCCTGGTATCGGGCCAAAGACCGCTTCGCGCATGATCGTCGAGCTAAAGGAAAGGATCGGCCTCGCACCCGCATTGCAGGCTCTTTCAAGGGAGCTTGAACCGACCGAAGACCAGAAGCAGCTTTACGACGCCACCCTCGCCCTGATCAAACTCGGCTATTCGCAGGCGGCGGCTCAAAAAGCGCTGAGAGGGGTCCTGAAAGAGACCGAAGAAAAAATGCCCCTCGAGGAACTCGTCAAGAAGGCACTCAAGTATGTCTGAAAGGTTCGTCACTTCAGCTCTCAAACGCAGGGACGTTCAACTGGACGTTTCTCTCAGACCAGAATCCTGGGGCGATTTCGGCGGCGGCCAGAAACTGAAGGAGAGATTCCAAATATTTATTCAGGCAGCTCGGGATAGGGGTGAACATCTCGATCACACCCTCCTCTCCGGCCCACCCGGACTGGGCAAAACCACTGTTGCCCACATTATCGCCCGCGAAATGGAGGTTAATCTGACTGCCACCTCCGGCCCGGTCATTGAAAGACCCGGCGACCTCGCCGGTCTCCTCACGAACCTCCAAGCCCGCGACATCCTTTTCGTGGACGAGGTTCACAGACTCAGCCGCGTCGTTGAGGAGTACCTCTACCCGGCCATGGAGGATTTCAAGCTTGACATCGTTATAGACTCCGGCCCCAGCGCCAGGTCCATCCGCCTCAATTTGAAGAAATTCACCCTCATCGGCGCCACCACCCGCATTGGCCTCCTCACCGCTCCTTTGCGATCCCGATTCGGCATGACTGTCCGCCTTGACTACTATTCTCCGGAAGAACTCAAGCTGATCGTCCAGCGCTCATCCCGAATACTCAACGTCGAACTCGATGAAGAAGGTGCGTCGGAAATCGCCCGGAGGTCTCGCGGAACGCCCCGAATCGCCAATACCCTTCTCAAAAGGATCAGAGACTACGCACAGATCGAAGCAAACAATTTCATCACCGCAGAAGTCGCCGATCGGGCCCTCGCCAGGCTCGGTATTGACAAGGAAGGCCTCGATGATATGGACAAGCGGATCATGGAAACCATCATCCACAGGTTCTCCGGCGGCCCCGTTGGCATCAATACTATCGCCGTCGCTGTCAGTGAAGAGGCCGATACCATTGAAGAAGTCTACGAACCCTATCTCATACAGAGAGGATTCCTGAAAAGAACTCGCAGAGGCAGAGTCGCCACTGAGCTCGCTTACAAGCACCTCGGACTGAAACCGAGCCCAGAACAAAGGCAGTTGTTCTGAATCGGCGTCGCCGCACACAGCAGGCAGTTAGCCCGGTGCTCGGCGAGCAAAGCAGTGATGGTGCCTCCTTCTCCTTCATTAGGTGTCTTTACGATGCACATCCTTCTTCACATCTGCTGTGGTCCCTGCGCTACCTTCCCCGTCGAAAGCCTCCGCGAGGCCGGGCATCAAGTGACAGGCTTTTTCTACAATCCGAACATCCAGCCCTACACCGAATTCCAAAGGAGGCTCGAGGCCGTCAAAAGCTACGCCGAGCAAGCTCCCCTCAAGATGATTTATCACCACGAGTACGATCTCCGCGGCTTCCTGCGGGAGATCCTTTTCCGGGAGGACAAGCGCTGTCGCTTCTGCTACCACATGCGCCTTCTCCGGACCGCCGCCGTCGCCAAGAAAGGTTCGTTTGACGCCTTCACCTCCACCCTCTTTGTAAGTCCTCACCAGGACCATGAGCTGATCAAATCCGTCGCCGACCAGGTCGCCAAAGAAGTCGGCGTGCCGTTGCACTACGAGGACTTCCGAGAGGGGTATCGGCGGTGCTACGAACTATCAAAGAAGCACGACCTTTACCGTCAGTCATATTGTGGCTGCGTTTTCAGCGAGTACGAGAGGTACGGCAGTAAGAAAGCCGCCGCTCGTGGGCCGTCAAACAAGAGTCCTGAATAGGAGAACGTATTGGCCGAACGTATTAATCTAAAGAGAATCCTCACCGCTCTCGGCCTACTGGCCTTCCTGGTTACTGGCTGTGTTCCACCGGAAAAACCGCCGCGTGCTCGCCTCATCCGCGTTGCCGTGCTCCAGGCGACCAAAAGCATCACTCTTTCCTCAAAAAGTGTCCTGACCGTGAAGGACTCCCGTTCCGGCAAAGTACTCTCCAGGGCCAGGAACGGAAAACCCGTCGTGGTCAGGCTCTCGCCCAAAGGGATGAATGTTGCCGGAAGAACCTACGGCACCAGCGACCTTGGTGCCACCAGCACAACCACAAGAATCTCCCTCAACGGAAAAACCTATCCCGGAGGCCTGAGAATCCTTCGACGAGAAAACGGCCTCCTCGCCATCAATTTCGTTGACCTCGACACGTACCTGAAAGCCGTTGTGCCTTCCGAGATGTTGCCTACCTGGCCACAGGAAGCACTCAAAGCACAGGCAGTTGTCTCCAGGTCTTTTGTCCTCTATCACGTTCTCCGCAACAAGGGGAAAGATTACGACATCACCTCCAAGAAACAGGTTTACAATCCCGATAAGCGAGACCCACGATCCGATAGAGCCGTTGACGCCACCCGCGACATCGTCCTTTTCTACAAGGGCAACCTCCTCCTCCCATTTTTCTCCACCTGCTGCGGTGGCTTCACGGAATACGCCTCCAACGTCTGGGAAACCGATGAGCAGTTCCCTCGCCCCGTCGAATGTCCCTTCTGCCGCGATGCCCCGGACTACCATTGGCGTGCGCGCATGGCCCTCCATCAGTTCCGGAGAAAACTACAATCAGCAGGCATCGCTTCCGCCCGCTCTATCGCCGTCCACCGCAGGAGCACCTCTGGACGTAGAATCACCGCCTTGAAAGTCCAGTGCGAAGATCGCGACAGAATCATCAAGATCAATCGCTTCAGGCTGCTCATGGGACCGAATGTGATCAGAAGCGGGCTTTTCGATAGTGAAGTCCAGAACGGTTACATTGTCTTCATCGGGCGCGGTTGGGGACACGCCGTCGGCATGTGCCAGCGAGGGGCAAAGGTCCTTGCGGAGCGCGGTAAGTCATTCAAATCTGTCCTGCGGTACTATTTTCCAGGTGTCCGAACAAGAAAAATGAGGTGGTAAATTTTTCGCACTGCCGCTGTACAGGGGCCTACGTAGATAGGTACGTGAGTTCAAGGCACGCCAGCATAATCTGTTGAAACTCGGGAAAATACGCAAAGACACAGGTGCCCAGTATTTCCCAGGAGCCCCGTCGTGGTACAAGTTTTGCACTACCCCCAACATCCGGCTGCCCCATATCTTAGAAAAAAAACCTTGAATCCCCGTGAAATAGTGCTATTATCTTAGAGGGTTATCGAGTATATTAGTTGAACATTTCAGCGTGTGCCGACACCCAAGAATACGTTCTCATTTTTTACTCTTTCAGCAGTGCTGCGGCTCACGGCAAAGATGGCGGTCTCGGCATGAGCCGAGCGGAAGGCATGCACCACTGGAGCGTCCTTTGCCGCTGCGATGGTGCTTTTTTCGCTTCTCAGTCACTCCAGAGGTTGAGCAGCATCGTTACCGGCTGAGGGCGCGACCGGGAGGTATTGGTTTTCTGAAAAACGTGTTCTCAGCGATCGAATTCGCCGATAACACAAAGGGGGCGATGCCAAATGAAATCTACGCCGCTCAAAAGAAAGGGCTTCACCCTGATTGAGTTGCTGGTGGTCATCGGCATTATCGGTGTCCTCGCAGCCATCATCTTGCCGGCCATGCGCTCCGCCAGGGAAAAGGCTCGCAAGGCCAAGTGCCAGAGCAACCTCCATATGATCGGCCTCGCCTTGCAGCAGTATACAACCGAGTTTGACAGTCTCTTGCCGCATGAGGACGACAAGAGCCCAGCCGATAGCTGCTGGTATTACCTGATAGATCCCTATCTGGAAACGCGAGGGCTCGAAGATATAGAAATAAATGAGGTCAAGATGTGCCCCGGTGTCAGGAAAACCAAAACCACCCGCGCGGAGTCCTATCGAATAAACAGCATGCTTGAAACGTCCGAGGAACCCTTCCGCAATATCGCAACCATCGTCCGGCCCTCCGCCACCGTTTGCATCTTTGATGGCCAGACGGGAGGCAAGCGGCTGAAGTTCAAAGGGAAGTGGGAAGATTTTGCCAGAAGGCACCAGAGGGGCGGAAACATCCTCTTTCTGGATTGGCATGTTAAATGGTACTCTAAGAACCACGTGAAGTCCGACCGTAAGAGCGAAACCCCAAGCATCATCTGGGTTCCGGCAGATAGAGACATAGGCAGGGGGAGGTGAAGCTTTCTCGCCCCCGGGCCTGCGCCTGGGGACAGAGGAGATAAGATGTCCACAACCTTCAACAGAAGCGAAAAGAAATACTTACCAGGCAGTAGTAGGTATCACCTCACCTTAACCACGGTTAAGAAATTCGTCCCCGTCTACATGTTTCAAGAAAACCAGCCCGTCACTAACGTCCACACCACATATCTCGACAATGACACCTTCGATACTTACTATGATTGGCTGAACCGCAAGCCCATCAGGTACAAGGTCAGGTACAGGCGGTATGGCTACGATGGTGAATTCTCTGATGACGCCTGGATCGAGCTGAAGGTCAAAAACCACTCTATTTCCCAGAAGAAAAGGTTCAGGATAAGGCGCCAGCACGTTGACAAGTTCACCTCGGGGGAGGATATCCTGAAAGAAGTAATCAAAGAGAACAAGAAAACCCGCGATCTCGTTGACACGTATGCCAGAATCCAGGGCTACATTGCCTCCAATCGGCTCAAACCCGTCCTCACCATCGAGTACAAAAGGATTTCCTTCCAACCGTGCGAGGACAGCGACGTGCGGATCACACTCGACAAACAGATCGTCATGCGAAATCTTCTGACAGGTCAAACCGCCAAAGACAAGTGCGTCGTTTTGGAAACCAAGGTCTCCGGCCCCCGTACCCCCCTCTGGCTGAATGACTTGATGGAAGAATTGGGCGCCACCAGAAATGTGCGGTTCTCAAAATTCGCTTTGGGAATGCAGCAGCTTTTCTTCCAGAAGCAACCTTGTTTCATCGTCGAGCCAGCGGAGGTGTCCGCCCCGGGAAAAGTTTCCTCTGGCCCCGCCTGAGCATGTCGCAAAACCAAGTTCCTCTTTTCAGCATTCCGATAAGGGAGTGAGTAGTGCTTAGTGATACACATCTGAAAATCAACTTGATTCTGCTGGGACTTCTTCTGGCATTCTCTGTTTGTGCCCATGTCCCCGCCCAGACCCAGCACGGCGCTGATAGTCCATCTGAAGACCTTGGCCTCGAGCCATCGGATGAGGCACAAGCCCGTCAGGTCTTAGAGCTTTTGCGAGCGGTCTTAGACACAGCCACTCCCACCGAGCCCCAGCCGGAACAAACGGGCACCCAGTCTTTCCTCGGCGACTTCGAGTCTTACTTAAGGACATACCGCAATACCTGGCACGTCATCCTGACCAAGCTCGCCCTGGCAGGCGCCCTTGGTTTCATTTTGGCTCTTGTCTATCGCGCCTCCTACACCGGTAAGAGGAAAAAATACGACCCGTCCATGATGCAAAGCCAGCTCCTGCTTTGTGTCGGTGGGACTTTGATTTGGATTATTGTCGGCAACTACCTTGTTCGGGCCTTTGGCCTTGCGGGCATGGTAGGACTCATTAGATACAGGACCCCAGTACGCGATCCGAAGGACAACGTAATGGTGTTCCTCTCCATGCTGGTTGGCATGGCTTGCGGACTGGCACAGATCTGTGTGGCCCTGATAGGCACCGGTTTTGTCTGTCTCCTCCTCCTCGAGATGTACCATTTGCGCCTCGGCAAGAAGAAGAAAAAGAAAAAGAAGCCTCAACCCCAAGAGCCTCCCCAGGAAGCTCCCCACCAACCCTGACACGCCGAAATTGTCCCCGTATTGACTTCTCCTCTTCCTTTTGCTATACAGTCCCTCTGAAATAGCCTCAGGCATAAGCGTCAGCGCCGGGGGGTACAATGCTTTTTTTCTTGTCGAGCGTCGTCTCACTCTTTGTCCTTTTCCTTTTTTCTCCCTCCGCGTGGCACTGTGCCGGAGAGTCGCCCGCGTTTCCTGAATCGCGCCTTGCCCCACTTCTCCACAACAGCTCAAACGAAGGACGATTTGAGTTTCGTGGCGAGTTCGACCCCGGCCGTGGCGGCGCGTACAGCCTGGCCCTCAACCCTGACGCCACACGCCTCTACGTCATTGGAGAGTCCTCCTGGCTTGACATTCTCGACATCGCTGCCCCTTCAGACATCCAATCCCTCGCTAACCAGCAGTTTCAAGGCATGCCTCACGGTCCGGATGGCGAGTACGGCATCGCCTACGATCCCCACTTCGAGAGAGTCGCTGTAGGAGGCGGGCCCGGCGGCAAAGTGCACCTCATTGACATAAGGGACGATCAGCTACACCTGCTGGATGCCGCCTATCCACCTGACCTTCAGTTCCACGACCTCGACTTTCCCAAGCTCATTACGACGCCTCCCGTTTTCATCAAGCAAGGGTCAGCGATAGCCGCCGCTATGAAGACCGGCGGCTTCGCTGATGACCCATCAGCCGGACAGAAAGTTTATTTCGGTGAGGGCGTTTACTTGCTCTCGATTGATCCCATCACTCAGAGAATGTCGATTGTGGACGAGGGAATTGGCGGCTTCCCCCTCATCTTCGGCGGGCTTTCAACAATCTGCGGGCAACTCTACGATCCCGCCCGCGACCTCCTCTGGTGCGGGGGACGGGAGGGGGCCGAGGCACTCGTGGATTTCTCTCACCGTTCGATCAGCCAATACCGCTACTGGTCCCACAGCTCAAGCGAGGAGGGGCCGAGAGTCATGCCCGACCTTCTAACTCGTGATGGCAGGTGGCTCATCGAGAGAATCGCCTCCCGGTTCCCGGCAAACGATTGGTCCATATGCATCCGTCAGATTCAAGCCGCTGACGGCACGTATTCCCTTTGGAACGCCGATATGCCCTCCGACGGGACCAGCCCTCAGCTCCTCGGCTCGCCTCCCGCGAACTGGAACAGCACCCCCGGCCGCTCCAGCGCTAACCCTTCTAAGCCCTTGCTGCCCTGCGTCCTCACCCATGACCAAACGCACGTTATCACCGCCGAAACAGGCGGCAGCGAACTTTTGATCCTTGACATCACCGACAAAACAGCCCGGCCCCAGCTCCTCCCCACCGAAAGCATCGGAGAAGGAGAGCAGATACAGTCCATCAAGGGCCACCGCAACCGATTCTACATCTCCCTGAAGTCGGGCAGGATCCTCGTGTATGAGTGGAACTACGTTCAGCAGCCCGCCCCTCCCTCGACCCTCGAAGCGGTTCCCTCTTCATCCGACCAGAGCATCACGCTTTCCTGGACCCCACCTCCCGCAGGCGTTCCACCAGCGGGATACAACATCTACCGCAAGACAGCCTCGACTCCCTTGGACAAAGTCGCAACCGTGAACGAAACGACCCGGACCGATGAGTGCACAGCCGAGGAGACAACCTATATATATACGGTCAGATCTTTCGCACCCCAATACGCCCCCATCGAAAGCGATGATTCCCCCCAAGCCCAGACCACCACTCCGTCCGGCATCCCCCCGAAGAAGGTTCTCGGCCTTTCCGCCCAACCCACTCTCGGAGCGATTGCACTGAGCTGGAAACCAAACCCCGAAGCCGATGTCATCGGCTATCTCGTTTACCGCAAGACAGGTGACACTCTTTTTGTCAAAATCACACCGTCACCTTTAACAGAGTCTCAATATCTTGACATCAATTTGGACACGGGATCGGACTCCGCCTACTACCTCACAGCGATGGACGCTAACCTGGAAGGCCCTGCTTCCGACACGGTCACCCTCGCTCCGGCAGACCGTACGCCAAACCTTCTCCTCAATCCAGCAGCCGAGGAACAGTCTCTCCGGCACTGGTCCAATGCCAGCACGACCATCGCTCCCGATCCAACGAACCGACACTGTTTCAACAACGACCTTTTCATCGCCGTCACCAACGGGTGGAGCGCCGAAGCACAGTGGGCTTTCTGGGCGGACCAGACTTCCGGAAGGTACGACCGCCAAACCTTCAGCACTATGGATCAGACCTACCTCCTCGCGGCCTATCAGGACGTTGACGTTTCTCCTTTCTCCGCTGCCATAGACTCGCCGGAGAAAAGAATCGTCGCCGACTGGGGAGGGCAGGTCATCAGGACTAACATGGACCAATCTGCCCTCCCCTCAATCGCAATCGAGTTCCTTGACGCCAGCCAGAGCATCCTCGACAGACACGAACTTTCATCCGAAACAACCGGCGAATGGGTCAGCTTGTCATCCAGCGGCCCCGTGCTCATCGGCACGGCCTCCATCCGTTTCTGGATGTTTGCGCCGGAAGTGACCGCTTCTCCCGCGAATGCAGCCTGGGATGACCTCTGGCTGATTCTTCGGGAGGAGCAACCTCCCGAACCGCCCCTCGTTGCAGTGGGCAGAAATGTCTCCGGGGTCACTGTTTCCTTCGGGCCGACGGCCACAGACATGACCTACCAAATCGGATACACCGACGAGCTTCTCTCCACAGCGACGCACTGGAAGCCATGCGGCCCCACATTCAGCGGCGACGGCGGAACTATTGAATGGCTCGACTCGCCCGACGAACAGCTCAATCCAACGAATCCCCCCGCCACCACTGTCAAATATAGGTTTTATCGAGTCAGCCAACAATAGCTCCTGTTTGCAAGCTTGTCACCTTGCTCCATCTTCTACACTTTGCGGTGGGGGTGGGAAATTGGCGCCTCGGGAATCAAGCAGTTGGGAAAATCAGGTTCTTTCTGAAAAGTTGTGGGTGGGCATAACACAATTCCCCTGAAATGTCTACTATCTTACATCCCCTTTGGCAATTCCTTCCTGAGGGAGGACAGAAACTCAATATCGTGCCTGCGGCCGTCCACAAGACCATTCCCCGCCCCGTTTCTGCCGCAAAAGTGTCGGGCGGGATTCAAGGGCACTTGGCACATACAGCAGATCCTCTGGGGTACAAGTTCGCGCACTCACTCCGGTATCGCGCCTCAGAGAAAGCCCTCGTGGGCCGGAGGGAAATTCGCGAGCGATCAGTAAACCGTCACTCGGTAAAAACGCCTTCCGTTGGCCGCCCCTGCGCCGTCGTCAGTGTGTTCCAGGATGCCGCCCGTCCCGAGCTGAACGGCGCCCAGCGGAAGCCACTCAGTTCCGAGCTCCTCGCAGTAGAACATCGTGTAAGCTTTCCCGGCAACGGATGACCAGCGAAGTTTCACACTTCCGTCCGGTTCGCGACAGAACTGAACGCCAAGGAACGACGCCGGATCTATCGGTGAAGTGCCGCTCAGGTATTCGAACCGGTTGGTTTGCCCGTCGCGATCGAAGTCCTCACCGGAGAAGACCTGCCAGATCGTGGCGATCTCATCCATGGGATCGGCGTCAACGATCTGCTGCTCCCAGATGTCCGGCAGCTTATCATCGTCCGAATCGGCCACAGTGTTGTCGAGATCAAATGCCTCGCTGGTCGCCGGATCATGCGCTTTCGCTGCAACGGGGCTGATCCGCATGCGCAAACCGAAAGCCTTCTGGCCGCCGACATCTGCCACGGAATCCCAGACGAAAAAGTGAGGTTCTCCATCTGCGGAAGTTGAAAGCCCCTCCGTCGTTTCTGATGTCCGCCCCCTTGTCGCCGGACACCACGTCTCGCACCCGTCCGTCGAGTAGTCTGCTGCTACCGAGCAGAGATTTGCCTTGGCGTTCCAGAGAGTGTAGTTCACGGTCACCGATCCATCCCCGCCAACTGCCACCGGAGGGGCCATTAGCGCGAAGACCGTCTCCGGGTCTAACTCGTCTGCTCCGATGTCCGGCGCCAGCTTGCTGTAGCCGTGCAGTATCCTCGGTTCGCCGTCTATATCGGTTCCCGGCAGGTCGTCCACATTGCCGTCGCCAACATCGAGGCACGGTGAATTGGGCAGGAGATGATAGTCGCCTTCAGGAGCGTTCACGAAAAGCGGGTCCAGAGAGAAGTTATGATTCTCCCCGGCGAAACTCCCGTCCTTGATGTCGCAGTACTGCACAACAGCTTTTCCGAACAACACCAGGTCTGAGGCGTCGTTCCAGAGGAGGCTGTTGGCAAGGAATACCGACGAGAAATATTCGCTGAAGATGCCTCCTCCTTCGTCTGCGGAATTGTCCGCCAGGGTGCAATTCACCACGGCCAGCTCGCTCCGATCTTTCGCTGCGATTGCACCGCCCGAGTAACCGGCGAAGTTCCCCCACAATTCGCAGCCCGCCACCATCGCCGATGCCAGGTCTATACAGCAGATGCCTCCCCCAAACCCCTCAGCCGTATTCTTTCGGAACGTGCTTATTCTCACCTCCGCGCGCGAATTCTCATGACAGAAGATGCCTCCTCCGCTCTCCGCTGAGTTGCCGGATATCTCTGAGTCAACGATAAGGATCGAACAGCCGCTCGCCACAAAGACGCCTCCGCCCCAGCCCTGAGTTGCCGTGTTGCCGACGACACGGCACTTCGATATCGTGGCTGAAGCCGCGCCGCAGTAGACACCTCCCCCCGCACGTGCCCCGTTTCCGAAGTAATCGCCGATTCCATTGCGGATCGTGATCGCCTCGACCGACGAGTCATCGCCCATCAGCGCAACTACACTTCCCTTTCCTTGGGCGTCTATCGTCGTTTGCTCGGCGCCCGAACCTACCACGTTCACGCCTGTCCCCACCTCGATCGTCTCGTAGTAAGTCCCGGGAGCCACAAGCACTGTGTCCGACGGCTTCGCGGCATCTATTCCGTCTTGAATCGTCGCGTAATCCTGGGGTACGCGAATCGGATCGACGCGCAGGGTGACCTGCACCACCTCATGCTTCTCCGGCATCTCCAGAGCAATCACATCAATCAGCGCCTCGTACAATCCGATGTTCAGACCCTCTTTGTCCACGGAGACCGTGACGATATCGTTCTCACCTGAATTTGTACCCGTGGTGGGATCAATCGACAGCCACTCGCAGTCTTCAATCGCTTGCCAGGTAGTCCCCTTTGCTCCCGCGACTCGAATCGTGAAGGTCTGGCTCGGTGGGTTACTCCCTCCTTTTCTGGCGGAGAACGTCAACTCACTCGGAGAGACTTCGACCCGTATTTCTCGCGGAGCAATGTACAAGGCGAATTCCTTCTCGTCGGTGTCCCGAACTTCCTGGCTGTCAGTGACCCCAATGCCGAAGGTAAACTCGCCAGATTCCGTAGGCGTTCCGTTTAGCTCTCCGGCCAACCCCATAATCAGTCCGGGGGGAAGTGTCCCGGACACGACGCTCCAGGTGTACGGGCGTTTCCCGCCAGTTGCGCTGAAAGCATAGGCAAAGGCGTCACCCACCTTTCCATCTGGCAGAGGGCTTGTTGACACGATCTGCAACTCGGCTTCCGGTGCGATGGTTATGGAAAGAGATCTCTCTGCTTGGTCAGACGGTGCTTGACTGTCCACGACCCGAACTGTGAACGTGGACGTCCCGATTGCGGGATTTGTCGGCGTTCCGCTGACGGTACCGGTCGCTTGATCGAGCTCCAAGCCGTCCGGCAGCGAACCGCTGCTAACAGACCAGGTGTAAGGTGCAACCCCACCTCTCGCCTCCACCACCTGCTGATACGGCGTGCCCTCTTTCCCGTTTGGAAGGGACGTCGTTGTAATGTCAAGATCCTCAGGAGCAACATAGAGTGAAAACGCAGCGCTCACTGTATCAGGCGGTTGCTGGCTGTCCGTCACGCTGATCTCGAAGGTGAAATCCCCATGCTGTGTGGGTGTTCCGGACAAAAGCCCATGTTCGGAAAGGGTCAGACCGCCCGGCAGCGAGCCTGATGCCACGTTCCAAGAATATCGAGGCTTGCCTCCCGTCGCCCTGAAACTGTACTCGTAAGGCACTCCCACCTTTGCCTCCGGAAGAGGGCTGGTCGAGGTTATCGCCAGTTCCTCTGAAGGCGCAACGGTGATGGAAAAAGTCCGCTCGTCCTGTTCCGAGGGCGACTGGCTGTCCGTGACGCGAAGTGTGAAAGTGGACGTGCCGATGGCGGCGCTTGCGGGCGTGCCTCTGATAGTCCCTGTTGAGGTGTCAAGCGTAAGCCCTTCCGGCAGCGACCCGCTAATCACGGACCAGGAGAAGGGTGCCACGCCTCCGGCAACCTCGACAACTCCTTCATACCCGGTCCCCTCTGTACCTTCCGGCAGCGAGGCCGTCGTAATCTGCAACTCCGAAGATGCAATATGCAGCGTGAAGACACCGCAGCTGGTCTGCGACGGTTCCTGGTTGTCAGAGACCTGCACCGTAAACGTGAAATCGCCATGCTGCGTTGTCGTACCTTGCAGCGTCCCTTCAGCCGTCAAACTCAAACCGCTCGGCAGTGACCCCGAAACGATTGCCCACGTGTATGGCTGCTTGCCGCCCTTGGCAACGAGAGTTTGGCTATAGGCTTCATTCACCTTCCCGTCCGGAAGAGGGCTATTGGTTTCGATAGCAAGCGCTTGCTCTGGTACGATGCTTATTTGGAATTCCTTCTCACTCTGGGCCGGCGATGGCTGGCTATCACTGACCCGAATTGTGAGACTGTGCGTGCCGATGGCTGCATTTGTTGACGTGCCCGAAATGACTCCTGTCCCTGCGTCCAGAGCAAGTCCTTCCGGCAGCGCCCCCGCGATGATCTCCCAGCGATATGGCTGCACGCCTCCCGTCGCCTCCAGAGTGAAGCTGTAGGCTGAGCCCTCGACACCGTTAGGCAGTGATGGTGTCGTGACGTGCAGGTCGGCGGGAACGATATGAAGGGTGAACGATTCCCGCGCCGTTTGAGAAGGATCCTGACTGTCGCTGACCCTCACTGTAAATGAGAAATCTCCGTGTTCGGTTGGCGTGCCAGTCAGTTCTCCCGCTGACGACAAGTCGAGTCCTGCCGGAATCGAGCCGGATTCGAGAGACCATGAGTAGGGCAGCTTCCCGCCTGACGCACCGAACGATTGATCGTATGGCTCACCGACCTTGCCATCGGGCAAAGGACTTTCAGTCGTTATGCTGAGTTCGGAGGCGGGACCTATGGTGATGGAAAATTGCCGTTCGCTCGTGACGGCAGGGACCTGACTGTCCTCCACGCGAACGCTGAAGCTGGACGTGCCAATAGCTGAGTTCGTCGGTGTCCCGCTGATGACGCCGGTATTCTGATCCAGGCCCAACCCGTCGGGCAAAGAACCGCTGCTGATTTCCCAGATGTACGGGACGACGCCTCCGGTTGCTTCCAGGGTCTGGCTATACGGCATGCCCTCCACCCCATCCGCCAGGGAAGAAGTCAGCAAAATCAGGTCCGCCGGGGCAATATGCAGGCTGAATTGCCGCCTGTCGGTTTCCGGCGTTTCCTGGCTGTCCGCCACCTCGACGGTGAAAGCGAAATCTCCATGCTCCGTCGGCGTTCCACTTAACACAGCGTTATTCGCGAAGCTCAGACCGTTCGGCAGATTCCCATCGGTGATCCGCCAGCTATAGGGCAACTTCCCGCCGGATGCGCTGAAAGTCGCGCTGTATACCTCGCCCACCTTTCCATCAGGAAGAGGGCTTTGCGTCGAAATATTCAGCGTTCCCGCCGGAGAAATCCTTATCGTGAACGCCCCCTCGTCCTGCGCTGGCGGTACCTGCGAATCCGACACGCCAACTGTAAAGCTCCACTCCCCGATTGCGGCGTTTGTGGGCGTCCCGCTGACGGTTCCAGTGCCAGAATTCAAAATCAGTCCATCTGGCAGACTCCCGCTCAAAATGGACCAGCTATACGGGGCCACGCCTCCCGTCGCCTGGAGCGTTTGCTCGTAGGAAGTTCCTTCCGCGCCATCCGGTAGAGACGAAGTCGCGATTTGGAGATCAGCTGGATCGATATGAAGGATGAAGGAGCGCGTATCAGTATCTGACGGCTCCTGGCTGTCGGAGACTCGTACCGTGAGTTCCGCATCGCCATGAGCTGTGGGTGTTCCGCTGATCACCCCATCCGTCGAAAGACTCAGCCTTTCCGGCAGTGAACCCGATTCAATCGTCCAACTGTACGGAGCTTTCCCTCCGCTCGCCGCAAGCGAAACATTATATGTCTCGCCCACCTTCCCATCCGGAAGAGGACTGGTCGTGGTGATGACCAGCGACTCAGCGGGATGGACCGTCATCGAAAACACCCGGTCCTGACTTGCTGGCTGAGCCTGACTGTCACTGACCCGCACGGTAAACGTTGATGTTCCTATTGCGGCGTTCGTTGGAGTGCCGCTAATGACCCCATCGCTGGACAGCCCAATCCCCTCCGGCAGCGTACCCCCGAACAAATGCCACGTGTATGGCGGAATCCCTCCAGTCGCTGTCAGTGTCTGATTGTACCCGGCTGCCTCGACAGCATCCGAAAGCGACTCCGTTAGGATCACCAGATCCGCTGGCAGAATGTGAACAGCGATTTCCTTGCTTTCGCTATCCGGAGTTTCCTGGGCATCAGCCACTCGAACAACAAAAGAGAAATCACCGTACTCCGTCGGCGTGCCCGATAACCTTCCATCCGATAAGAGACTCAAACCAGGCGGAAGCGAACCCGAAGCAACGTCCCACGTGTACGGCAGCTTTCCGCCCGAAGCGGTGAAAGCAAAACCATAACTCTCGCCCACTTTGCCGTCGGGAAGCGGAGAGAAAGTGATAATGCTGACCGCTTGTGCCGGAGCTATAGCTATTGAGAACGCGCGATCATCCTCATCGGCGGGGCTTTGGCTGTCGCTCACATGGACCGTGAAATCCCATGTGCCTATGGACGCGTTTGTTGGTGTCCCGCTAATGAGCCCATTACTGGAAAGCGTCAGACCTTCCGGCAGCGCAGCGTGACTTATTTCCCACGTATAGGGGGGCTCACCTCCGCTTGCCCCCAGGGCGACATTGTAATCAGAACCTTCCTGTCCATCCGGGAGAGAAGCCGTCTCAATCCTCAGGTCTGCGGGGACGATATGGATGGCAACTTGCATACTATCGGTGTCAGGAACCTGCTGGCTGTCCGTGGCCCGGACGATGAACGTGAAGTCTCCCTGCTCGGTCGGAGTGCCCGTCAGAGTTCCGTCGGAAGAGAGGCTCAAACCAGCCGGAACCGATCCCGAAGCGACGTCCCATGTGTACGGCAATTTTCCGCCGGATGCAGAGAAGGTGAGGCTGTATGCCTCGCCCACTTTGCCATCGGGGAGAGGAGAACTTGTGGTGATGCTCAGCGTCGCTGCGGGATCTATGGTTATTGAATAGGCGCGGTCAGCCGTATCAGCCGGACTCTGGCTGTCGCTCACCTGAATGGTGAAATTCCAACTCCCTATCGCCGAATTGCTCGGCGTTCCGCTGATGACCCCGCTCGCGCTATCCAGGCTCAGTCCAGAAGGAAGACTTCCAGCCGAGACCTCCCACAAATAGGGCGGCGCTCCTCCCATTGCCTCCAGACCCTGACTGTAGGCGACCCCTTCTGTCCCCGAGGCAAGGGAGTCGGTCTGAATGGCCAGGTCCGCTGGCGAGATGGTAAGGCTATACTGCCGACTTGTCGTATCGGCGGGATCCTGATCGTCGCTGACCCGAACACTGAACTCGAATTCGCCATACTCCTCAGGTGTTCCGGACAGCACTCCACCACTGGTGAGCTGCAAGCCGCTCGGCAAAGTGCCCGCGACAATGTCCCAACTGTAGGGGACCTTTCCTCCCTCAGCCGTGAACGTGAGACGATACGGATCGCCCACTTTCCCATCGGGCAGGGGATATGCCGTGGTGATGGCAAGCTCAGTGGCAGGAGCGATTGTGATCGAAAGGACCTGATCATCTGTTGCCGAAGGTGATTGACTATCCTCCACCTGCACATTGAAGAGCCAGTTCCCTATCGCTGCGTTGGTCGGTGTGCCGCTGATAGTGCCCGAGTCAGCGTTAAGCGTCAGGCCGTCCGGTAAACCGCTGGAGATGACCGACCAGCGATAGGGCGGGATTCCCCCCTGGGCCTGAAGTGTCTGAGAATAGCCTTCTCCCTCCACACCGTCGGGAAGCGTTGTCGTTGTGATCACTAAGTCCGGCGGCAGCACGTGCAGATCAAATGCAGCAGAATCCGTGGCCGGCGGACTCCCCAGGTCAGTGACCTGCACCGTGAAGTTGAAGTCGCCGTATTCCTGGGGCGTTCCGCTGAGGTTCCCGTCCTCCGAGAGACTCAACCCCGGCGGCAGCGAGCCGGATGTCACCGCCCACGTATAATGCCAGTAGCCTCCTTCTGCCTGAAATGTGAAGCTGTAGGCATCGTCCTCTTTCGCATCTGGCAGTGGGCTGGTGCTCACAATCTCCAACGGGACATCGCAAGGCGCGGTCAGTTCGTCCCAATCCGGGTCCTGTTCGTCCGGGTCCGGACTCGAGCCGAGCTGACCGTGATTGTCATTTCCTGCCAGGTCGTGTACAACCTGCCCCGAGCCTTCATCGAAGTTCCAGTACGCTATGAGCCCCTCCTCCGTCCCGGTCATCCGCACATCCATGGTTTCCCTGATTTCTTCCGGGGTTCGGCACCGGTTCCATATCCGAACCTCGTCAAGACGCCCGTACCACGATAGGAGGTATCCAACAGGACTCCATCCCAGAGTCAAAAGACCGTCGTTGTGAGCCGGCTGCATCTGCGTGGGTACTGAGCTCTCGAGTTCCCCGTCTATGTACAGGGAGAGGGTATTCCCATCGTAAGTTCCCGATATGTGATGCCACTCCCCTATCAGGTCCTGGGCTGGCGTCTGCGAGTAGACCCGCGCATACGATATCCCGTTGCCCATGCTGTATCCCACGCAGTGCGGGTGTTCGCTCGGATTTCCCCGGTAATCGTTGAGTCCCTCGATAAAGAGAAGGTAATTGGAATCCGAAGGATCCGGACTGGTCTCTGGAGGAAGGTTTTTGTCCAAAATCGCAAAGCCGCTCGTGAGATTCAGGGTCTCCGTGAGATGAATCCATGCTTCAACCGTCATTTGCGACAGGTTCAGGTTCTCGTCCGCCGGCACCTCCAGCCTGTCGTACCAGGGATTGTAATCGAGGCAGGTCGCTTCGGCCCTTGGCGGCAGAAAGAGAACCGCGCTAAGAGCCACGAGCACGACTATTATTGATGCTGTACTAAGAAGGTGAAACCGCACAGGGGTCGGCGCTCTCTTGAGACGGTTGGGTTGAAGGCGCATGATCCCCCTCCCTCTTTCCTCAAGGCACTGGGAAGGTACTGCTCTGTATGAAAATTGCACAGTTTTGCGCAAAAAGACGCACACTCTACACGTCTACCGCGGGCGAAACCGCTGGTTTCACCATTTCTATTTATTACACACTTTAGTCGCCCGTGCAACCTGCAAAAATAGTGCCAGTGGCGGGAAGCCCCGGACCACACCCTTCCACCCAACTTTGACCCCGGCAAAGGGATGCAAATTCCTTTGTGTGGACACCTTGTCCACAACCCACTTGAGATGATAGGATAGGTTCACAAGTTGACGCTGCACGCACTCTCACTCGCATGAACGCTATTCTCTGCCGAAGGAGGCGATTGCCATGTTAATCCGGACATCTGCGAGTCGGTCGAAACCTTCATGGAGACGGCTCGTCACGATCTTTTTCTTTCCACTGCCCTGCCTTTTTTTTTCCACGGGAGCCTACCCTCGCACGGTCACCATGGACCCGCCTCCGACAACTGTTGACCGGTATGCGGTTTTCGAAGTCGTCCTTCGCGTTGACCGTCCTGTGGCAAAAAGCCCATTCACCCAGGTCACCGTCTCGGGCGAGTTCAAACCCGAGGCAGGAGAGCCCCTCAATGTGAGTGGCTTCTGCGACTCTTCGCAAGGCACCGTCTTCCGGCTGCGCTTTTGTCCCCAGGGAGTTGGCGACTACTCATTCACCATCACTTACGAGGACCGAGCCGGAAGCGAGGAGTTCACCGGGCGATTCACTTCCGTTGAAGCCGGCCGTAAAGGCTTCATCCGCGTTGATCCCGATTACCCGAATCACTTCATGTACGACAACGGCGGACATCCCTTCATTTGTTCCAAAACCGCCTGGGTCATCGGCGATAGCGACAACTGGCAGGGCTTCCTCGACAAGATGATCCCCCGAAAAGAGAACTGCATCCGCTTCGGCATCGAGACCGACTACTATCATAGTACCATCGGCAAGGACGTCTGGCCCTGGGGCGGCTCCCGCTCGAACCCGGTCTTGTCGCGCTTCAATCCCGCCGTCTGGCACAAGCTGGAGAGCATTATCACTTACGCCGACGAAAGAGGCATTCTCTCCGAGCCGGTCATCTTCTGCACCATGCGTCGAGACAACCCCATGTCGCCCGACCCGGACATGGAACTCTACTGCGATTACCTGCTTGCTCGCCTTTCCGCTTACACCAGCGTCATCACATGGCAGCTTTACAACGAGTACGCTTCAGCAAAATCCTATCAGGCATACATAGCTCAATACCTCCGCGAGCACGATCCCTACAACCACCTCATCTGCTCATCCGCCGGAACGACCAACGACGCCCTCTGGCCCACGGAGCCCTGGATGGACATCGCCATCAATCACTCCTGCACGGACGACACCCAGCTCAATTCCCGTTACCACGCCATCGCCACACGCATCCACGGCTACGGCAAGCCCGCCTGGTGCGATGAGACCGGACGGGAGAACCGTCACGGCAACAATTCCGGCGTCCACCGACGCAAGCAGTATTGGACCTGGAACATCTGCGGCGACTACTGGTCCTACCACTCCTGGGAGGGGTGTGAGGGGATCGAGGACCTCAGCTACAACGGACCCGGCTCGCAATTCCTCCAGTTCATACGCCCGTTTTGGGAGCAGACCGAATGGTGGAGGATGCAGCCCGCCGACGGGCGAGTCCTCAACAATCCTGCTTCGCAATTCGAGTGGTGCATCGCTTCCGACAAGGAGACCGTCGTTTACATGGTTAGCGAAGCCGAAGGGGCTTCCACAAAAGAGGGGAAGATCGAGCTGGCGGTCGGAGCCGGTCCCTACTCCACCGTCTTCTACTCCCCTGCTGACGGCACCTACTTCGACAAGTACAAACGCAGCGGCTATCACCCCGGCGGAAAACTCTCACTGACCCATCCCACGTTCGTTGACGACCTCGTCGTTTACGTCAAACACGGCAACCGCCCCCAGCCCGCTCTCGTTCCGAAGCTCGACACCTCCGACAGAGGCACCTTCAGCATTTCGTGGACCGGAGGGCCTGGGGCAATGTATCTTGTCGAGTGCAGCCCCGACCTCCTCCAGTGGCTCGATGCCTTGTCTCTCCCCGACTACCAACCTCCCTCCTACGGGAAAGACGGCAACTGGGCCTGGCTCGACCCCTCCTGGACCACCCTCCCCCAACGCTTCTACCGCATTGGCCGCTGACCACCACTCCCAGGTCCCACGGAGGCGGGCCGCAGCAATCCTGAGGGGCTCGCCCCTACCTCGTCTCCACGCGGTAGAATTTGGCGCTACCTGGTGACACAGTCACCGTGAAGGAGGTCGTCTCACCGTCAGATGGGATCAGCGCCTTCCTGACTCTGGCCCAGTCGCCGCTGAGCGGATCGTCGCATGACCACACCATGTAGGAAGCCATCGGCTGGCTGCTCCACGTGAGGAGAAGGCTTTCCTTGCTAAGGAAGACAATTTCCGTCGTCACAAAAGGCGCCGCGTTGTGCTCGTATGCTCCCATATCCACGGTCAGGGAATCGTTGCCCAGGGCGATCCGCAGATTGCCGTCCATCTCCAGCCCGGGTGAAGCAAGGAGTGAATTATCCCCCTTGTCAATGCAGGGTGACCCGGCACCGAGGCGGTAATCATCTGTTCTCGGCTGAACGAAACGTGGGTCCTCGTTCGTGTTGCCGATCCCGCCGCCTGTCCAGTCCTGGATGCAACTGAATGAAGGGATGCTTGCTGTGTCAATCTGATTCCCCGCGCCCACGGCTTTGTTTGCCCAGAAGATACAATTAGCGATCGTACCGTTGCAGCTATATATCCCGCCGCCGTTGAGTCCGGCTGAATTGCCGTAGATGGTGTTGTTGAGGATGCTGCCGTCGCATCGAGCCAGTCCGCCGGCCTGGTTGTCCGCCGAGTTCGACACGATCAGGTTGCTCTGCATCACTCCATCGCAAAACGCCATTGCGCCGCCCATCCCAGCGGAGTTATCGGCGAAATAGTTGTTCTCGACCCTGCCGTCGCAGCCATACAGGCCGCCGCCCCCTACCGGTCACCCCTCGTCCGCACGGTTTCGCACTATTATGTTGTTCCGAATCGTGGCGAGAGTCTGCGTCTCCTGAGTGCCGCCGCGGATGCCGCCGCCGTAATCTGCCTTACCATTCTGAATGGTGAACCCCGCAAGGACGCAGCTTGCCTTTTCCGTGCCCAAGAACGACACGACAGAGTCGGCACGGTTGCCGTCAATGATGGTGCTCTGGACGATACCGGGCTCCGAAGGGTCGGTGCTACGGAGGACAATGTTCTTGCCGTTGAGCTGAACGTTCTCGACGTACGTGCCCTGACCGACGATCACCGTGTCACCGTCCGATGAGGCGTCTATCCCATCTTGAATCGCCCTGAACGCCCTTTCCCAGGAAGTCCCGTCTCCACCCGCCGGCGCCCCGCCACTCACATACCATATGGCCGCGCTGACAAAGCCCGGTGAGTACAGGGCAACTGCGAACCAGATAATCAACGTCATCTTCTGCATTGACAGTTTCTCCTTCATAGCCAGGTTTCCTCGTCGCCGCGGTCTGCGACCACGGTTGGCGCCTGCTCCACCCCACACCATCACGGCAGGATTTTGCCGGGGTTGAGGATGTTGTTGGGATCGAAGACGTGTTTGATGTCGCGGATGAGGCGGACGGCTGTTGGGCCGATGGCTTTCTCGAGGTGTTTTCGCCGGGTCAGGCCGATGCCGTGCTCCCCGGTGATTTGCCCTCCGAGGGATAGGGCGATGTCGAAGATTCTCTCGCTGATTTCGGGGATGGTCTGGCGCCAGACGTCGTCGGGACGGTCCTCTTTCAAAACGTTGACGTGGACGTTGCCGTCGCCGGAATGACCGAAGCAGACGATAGGGTACTCGTACTCCTTTTCGAGCTTCTTCATCTCGCTAAGGAACTCGCCGATCTTGCCACGAGGCACGACAACGTCCTCCATGTGGTTGAGTGGGCTTCTCATTTTGAGGGCGTCAATGATCGCTCGGCGTGCCTCCCAGAGCCTGTCCTGATCGGGACGGTTGTCCGCCATGAGGACGTCAATCGCATCGTGCTCCATGCAGACTTCCCCGATGACCTCCGCCATCGCCTCCACATCCTCCTTTCGATTCCCATCGAGCTTGATGAGAAGGAGCGCCTCGGCTTCGCGGAACGGCAATTCCTTTTTGAGGAACGCCTCGCACGCCGCCAGGCTATCCCGCCCCATAAACTCCAGGGCTGTGGGCAGAATCTGCTGTTCGATGATCGCCGATACCGTGTCCCCCGCCGACTGAAACTCGTTGAAAGCCACCAGCAGATCAATCGTCACCTTCGGCAGCGGAATCAGCCGCAAAACGATCTTGGTGACAACTCCAAGCGTCCCTTCCGATCCGACCATCAGCCCTATCAAATCATAGCCGGTCACGTTCTTAACCAACTTCCCTCCGGTCTCCACGATCTCTCCCGACGGCAGGACGACCTCCAGTCCGCACACGTAATCCTTGGTGACACCGTACTTCACGGCTCGCGGCCCGCCGGCGCATTCCGCGACGTTCCCACCGATGCTGCACGAATCGAGGCTCGCCGGATCGGGCGGATAGAACAGTCCCTCCGCCTCGACCGCCTGGTGGATTTTCTCCGTGATCACCCCCGGCTCCACCGTCACCATCAGGTTCTGTTTGTCAACTTCCAGGATTCGGTTCATCCTCTCCAGCGACAGGACAATCCCCCCGTGGACCGGCACTGCCCCGCCCGAAAGACCGTATCCCGCTCCACGAGGCGTCACCGGTATCATCTGTTCATTGGCGAATTTCATCAGCTTTGAGACCTGCTCCGCATTCGTCGCCCGAACGACTACTTCCGGCTCGGCACTCAGCCCGGGCACCTCGTCATGCGAGTACTTCTCCTTCATCTCCGGATCGAGCAGGACATCATCCGCTCCGAAAACTTCTTTCAGAAACTCAACAGCTTTCTCATCAGCCTTCTTGTACATTGCCTGTCCTTTCTCTCATCAAGAGCGACGTTTGCCATTCCGTCCTCACGTCAATTTCTGCTGAAAGAACCGTCGGGCGCGTCCCGCCTGCTCGTTTTCTTCTCGCGGAGGAGGTCTGGGGGACCCTTGAGAGGCCGGGTGCCTACAAGATACACGTCTCTGCGCGGATCGCGCTTGAGGGCGACGCACATGGTCGTCCTCGCAAACCGGCCGAAGTACCGCTTTGGAATGTAGCAGATGACTTGACCGTCGTACTCGCGTTCTTTCGATATAACATCAAGAGCTGTCCAGCAGATAGGAGGGGGAGGAGGGCGCACGTCCTGCCATTCTGCCAGAAAGCGCTTCCTCACTTCCCTGAGGTCTGATACTCCCGTTTCGCGCAAATCTCTGATGATGTCTCCTTGTATCCCAGACAGAAATCTTTCGTTCGCAACGTAGATCTCATAGCGGGGACGCGTGGCCTTGTAATACAGCAGGCCCACGGGAACGCCAACGATCAGTAGGGTTGCTATCAACGCCTGGACAAATGATAGCCTCTTCTTCACGATGAATTCCAATATTCGCAATAGAGATATTTTCTTCATGTTGCGAATTCCTGGTCAATCAAGTCGCCAACAAGCTCTTTCGAAAGTCAGCGGCAGGCAGCGCCATCGCAACCATCCAGGCGATCCGCCGGCGGGAAGCGATGCGTTTCCATTCCTCCGGCGTTCTTTGGTCGGGTTTTCGTTCCTTTGCCCGCTGTTCGCTGTCCATGATGAGATTGCTCAACTGGCCGGCTGCCGGAATTGGCTCGGACCCGCGTGCATGTGTACCACCGGCACTGCGCCCGCTCCCAGAGGCAATGCCATAGTACACTGCCGGTAAGCCATTGACAAGGCCTGCGCATGAATAGGGAGTGGGTGGATTCGGGTGGCTTTCGGACGAGCGTTCTTCTTCTATTCTTGGAAACGGGGGAGGGCATCTCTCCCTCGCGGCAAGGGTGCTCGTCTGCCGTGTTAAAAAAAGGGGGGGAGGGTGAAAAATCGGGCCTTTTCGGGCCTTTTGAGCTTGAAGATGTCGTGGATAACGTACGGTAAGAGAGGGGGATAGGAACAGGTTCTGGCTTTTTGAAAAGGCCCGACAGGTAGTGTCGAAACCGTGCCCCGCGTGGCTGTGGAGGGCCGGAACAAGGGACCTCGGTGCAAAAAAGCGGGGAAATGGCGAATGAAGTGTGTTGTGAGGTGGCATTTTGTTTCCCATAAAAGAGTTGGAAGATCCTTGTCTGCTTTTTGGCAGGATTATACAGGATGATAAAGAATTTGTCAAGATAGGATGTGGCGGGGGTGTATTGGGGTGGCAGGGTTTGGCTCAAGCCCTTGGTCGAGAACGCCAGCTAAAGCCGGCACTTCTGGAGAGGCGCCGCCGAACAACCCTGAGCCCTGCGAGGGCACAATAGCTCGAGGCCAAGGGCACGTTTTGCCGCCAATGCCATAGCTCCGCCTCAGCCCCATTGAAAAACAGCCGCACCCCTCGAGAGTGCGCACTTGACGCGGGCATGCTGATCTGCGAAAATATCACTTGGCGACTGAGAGCCGATGGAGGCGGTTGCGAACACAGCTACCAGGAGGCACATCACTTCCAACCCGATGCATGATAAGGACTGGAGCGAAATCGCCGCTACTGGCGAAAGGAATAGAAGTCATGGGTCAAATTGAAGAGGCGAAAAAGGGAAACGTCACGCCGGAAATGGAGTTCGTCGCCCGCGACGAGGGGCTGACGCCGGATCAACTGGCCGCAGGCGTCGCTGAGGGTAAGATCGTCATTTTGAAGAACAGCCGTCGAGACGGCAAGAAAGTCTTCGGCGTAGGCAAAGGGCTCCGGACAAAGAACAACGCCAATATCGGGACCTCCAGAGATGCTTGCGATGTGGAGTACGAACTCCGAAAATTGGAGGTTTCGGTAAGGTTCGGAGCTGACACAGTTATGGACCTCAGCACCGGCGGCAATGTCCGAGACATTCGTCGGAAGGTCCTGGACAAGTCCCCGCTCCCCGTCGGCAGCGTGCCCATCTATCAGGCAGCAACCCGGGCCCTTGAAGCGAGAAAGCCTTTTCATGAGGTTACCGCAGATGAACTATTCGCGGTCATGGAGGAAAACGCGAGAGACGGCATTGATTTCATCACCGTCCACTGCGGCGTAACCAGAGCGTCGCTCCAGGCTCTACGCGATCAGGGTCGGGTGCTGGGGGTGATCAGCCGAGGGGGAGCGCTGCTCGTTGATTGGATGATCGAAAACGACGCCGAGAACCCACTTTACGCCCAGTACGACAGGCTTCTCGACATCGCCCACGAGTATGACGTCACCCTCAGCCTCGGAGACGGCATGCGCCCCGGTTGCATCGCCGACGCGACCGACAGAGCCCAGATTCAAGAGCTTCTCACACTCGGCGATCTGGCCAAACAAGCTCTGGAGAGGGGCGTCCAGGTCATGATTGAAGGCCCTGGTCACATCCCCCTTCATCAGATCGCGGAAAACATCAAGCTGGAGAAGGAACTCTGCAACGAGGCGCCGTTCTTCGTCCTTGGTCCCCTTGTGACGGATATCGCTCCGGGATACGACCACATCACCGCGGCAATCGGCGGAGCGGTCGCCGCTTGGATGGGCGCCGATTTCCTCTGTTACGTCACCCCCGGCGAGCACCTCAGGCTGCCTACCATCGAGGATGTGCGGGAGGGCGTGATCGCCGCAAGAATCGCCGCGCACGCCGCCGACATTGCCAAGGGAATCAAGGGCGCCAGCGAAAAGGACCTGGCGCTGTCATTACTCCGCCAGAAACGAGATTGGCAAGGGCAGATCGCCGCTTCCATTGACCCCGAAAAAGCTCGCGAGTATCACGAATCGAGCCCATCAAGCCTCGATGACGTCTGCTCCATGTGCAGCGAGTTGTGCTCCATCCGGCTCCTCGAAGAGAAGCTGCGGAAGTAGCTACCGCGATTCCGCATCCCTCTTACCCCCGCCGAACGATCACCGGATGCGTCGCCCGCAAAAGCGTATCGCCTCGGCGTTAATCAGTTCGTATCCTTCCAGAGGAATCGGGCTCTTCGCTTTATGTGCAAAGAGCAGACCCCTGTAGCTGGTCAGGTAGGTGTACAGGTTCCTGAACGTCCCCTTCAAGGAGCAGACCACCAGAGGTTTTTCCTGCTTTTTCAGAACGTCAATGAATTCCTCTCTTTCGAGAAAGATGACGCACCCCGCGCCCAACACCGCACGTCCTTCTCCGGATGCCATTTTTTCAATATCGCTATCAGACATGTTCTTCTCCCGGGTTGAAGATGCCGTATCGTCGTCATTATACGGCGCCGATCCAAAGACGGGAATATTCCAGCGGGGAAAATCGAATATTCCATCCGGATAAAGTTCCAGTCAAATCGTGGTTTCCGCGAGAATGACGACCCCACATTTTCTCCGCCCCATCTTATTCTCTCCCAGCACATTGCGCCATGAAGCCAGCTTGTGCCTCGTTTCCTCGTCTCTCCTGGCATACCTCTTGTTGATACTTCGTACCCGACAAGACCAAGCACAGACTTCACGCGACACTGAAAGACACAAAGGAGGTTCCCGACTCAGAGAAATCATCCAATATGAAAGGGGACGTTCCGGGTCCGAGGAGACGCACACCACCCGATGCAACCCTGGCCCGAAAGGCCGTGTCCGCCCCTAACGCGGCGGCTCCGACCCGGTTCGTTCCCATTTTGCCACTTCAAAAAAGCAGGACACCTCGCGTCCTCCCCCTCGCGCAGAACTGACGAGAAGGAGGAGACAAGGCCGCCAAGGGAGACCTAATAAAAAACAAGGCTGACACCGTGGCCCTTCAGGTGCTTTGTCCTCTTCCTTCTCGCCTGATAAATAGATTTCGGATTGCAGATTGCAGAATGGACCTGTTCCATTGGTGGGTGAGACAGCGGCGCATCGAGTCCCCAGCATCAAATCGGCAATCCGAAATCGCAAATCCGGAATCGGTCAGTCCGCAGCCCGCCGCACGGCTATCGCGTCTTCCTGAGGGTCACTGTCTCTTCGGTCTGCTCCCCCTCCCGGACGGTGACGTTGACGAATTGGTCCTCGTAGCCGAGGGCGCCGACCTTGACGCGGTATTTCCCATCGGGGATATTGCGACTTACATCCAGGCCATCTTCCCGCGCGATGGATTCAAACCCCATGTTCATCAGCTCTTGGAGGTCGGGGAAAAACCCCACGAAGAAGTTCCCCTGCTCATCCATGATCTCTACCTGAGGTCCCCGGACGGGATTCCCTCTCTCGTCAACAGCTTTGATAATCAGCGTCCCGCCGGCGCTCATCACAAAGTCCGCCCTGTTGTCCGAGCCGGAACGAACCGTCACCTTCTTGCTGGCTGAAGCGTACCCGATGGCGTCCACAGAAACGACATATTCTCCTGGAGCCAGACCACTCGCTTCGTACGCTCCCTCTTCCGAAAGACTAATCTTCTTGGAATAGACGCGCCTCCCGTCAGTGTCGTTTGCGGAGAGGAATATCTGTTTGACACGTCGCTCGGGGTCGCTCCCTGTCACTTGCCCGGATAGGGTTTCGCCGCTGCTCAGAGAGAAATCGAGATCCGATGGGCCCTTTGAATTCCGGACAGTGGCGGTCAATGCCTGCGGTGCATAGCCCTCCTTGCTGGCGACAACGTAGTACACGCCGTCTTCGACAGTCGAACGAGTGTACTTCCCTTCCGAGTCTGTGTTTTCACCGCCTCCCACAAACATGCCCAGCTTCGACATCGCCGCACTTTGTATGTCCTTCGCTTGTGTCCGTTCGAGAGTGACCTTCGCCCCTTCGATGGGCTTTCGAGTCTCCGCGTCCACCACCTTCCCAGAGATCCCGCCTTCAGGGAGCTCGATATTCTTCTCGAGATCATTGTCGGTTAGCGTGATCTCCATCTGGAACAGCGGTGTCGGCATCATACCAGCCATCTTCATGACGCCCAGGCTATATTCTCCAGGTTGAAGGTTGTCAATCTCGTAGCGGCCGTCTTCATCAGTCCTATCGCTGGCTTGGCTCGTGGTCTTAGTGGCGGCGATGGTCTTGGGAGAAGTCCCAATGGCGACCATTAGCCCCTTCTGCGGCTCGCCTTTCAGGGTCACCTTTCCGTACACTTTCCGCGGTCCCCCGACCACAATATCCAACCGGGTTTCTTTATCGTTCTCGATTCGGACGAAGTGCATGTCGGCCCGGGTCGCGCCCATGGTCGGCGTGGCGCCTATTTCTATCGCGCCCGCCGTGTACACTCCTTCTTTCATGTTCATGATGGCATACTTGCCTTGCTCGTCCGTCTGGCCCATTTTCGTCCCGCCAGGACCGCCAGCGACGATCATCCGATTGGCAATGGGCTTGCCGGCGAGGTCCCGCACCGTTCCAACGAGACTTCCTCCTTGAGAAAGCTCGACAATCAGGTCTGTGATGGCCTCGTTTTCTTTAAGCGTCAGATCCTCAACTGTCTTATCGGCGAAATCCTCCGCAGCGACCGTGAGCGAGTATGTGCCCGGTTCGAGCTTGATGAGGTCAAAGAGTCCGTTCTGATCGGTCTTCGCTTCGGCGGCTCCCGGCAACATGCCAAAAAAAGTCGAGCCCGTGGACAGCTTTACGGTGGCGTCCGCAATGGGCTGCAAGTCCACTTTTGCCAGAACAACCCCCGATATCACCCCTCCCTGGACCAGTTGGAACTCCACATTCTCCGTGACTTCCCCTTTCTCCACCTTCACCTTCTCCTCCGCCGGACAGTAATTCTGGTGGCGGGCCTGAAGGGTGAAGGTACCTTCGTGAAGGCTGTCTATCTCGAATTCGCCCTTTGCATTGGTCGTGCCAAGGATTTTTCGCTGGGGGAGTCCTATCTCACCGAAAAGCGTGGAGTGCAGAGGGTTCTTCTGGACAACCTCCGCACTTTCGATCGGCTTGCCGATGGCGTCCACCACGTGCCCGCGGATGCCGCCGGCGGGCTGCTGCTTGATGAGGACCCCAGCGGTCGTCTTCTCCACTTCGACGTCAATCCCTCCCTTGTACGACTGAGCGTATCCCTCCGCGATGGAGGTCAACATGTACTTCCCTTCTGAAAGACCGGAGACCCGGAATTTCCCTTCGGGGTCGTTAAACTCCTTCCCGTCCGTGGAGAGGTAGATATCCACCTCCTTCTTGAAGAGAGCCAACGTCAGTCCGCCGCCTCTGGTGTCCTCGGAAGGTACGATTCGGAAGTGCTCCAGCGGCACACCTGTCGCCGCGTCCACCACCTTGCCCTCAATGGCGCCGCCGAGAATCAAGGTGAGGACAATGTCCTTCTTCGGACCCTCCATGTTCTCCTGGACTGCGACGTAGTCTTCCTTTTCGGCGCCGAGGAAATACCTCTTTCCCTCCTGATACTCGAAGCCGAACCGCCCGTCCTCCTTCGTCTCGTACTTCAGTGGCTCGGCTTCCACCAAGGACTCGAGTCTTCGCAGCGAGATGTCGTCCCACGAATAGAAGAGCACCTGCACCTTCGCCCCCTCGATGGGATTGCCAACCTTATCGATTACTATCCCTGAAATGCCGAACTGCTCAACCTCCTCTGGAAAGCCGTTGCCTTCCGTGCCAGCCACCTGGCCGAAGCCCCCATCTTCCAGTCGCGCGCCTTGGTCCGTTGCAAGACGCTGATCGCGAGGCGCCCTCCCGGCCAATCGCTTGCGAGGAGAGACCGTATGTTCTCTGTCCGGGGCTCTGGTAGCGAAATACGTAACTGTTCCCGCCAATAGGACAGCTAAGGTAACACCTATAGCAATCTTGCTCTTAGCAGTCATGATCAGTCCTCCTCCAATAACCGATGCGGTCGTTACTGCGGCTTTGGCGGCGCTCCCCGCGGTCGAGCCAGCGTTGATAATGGAAGACACGGACGCCAGAAAACCCGCGGACGCGGCTTTTGCGGGAAGGCTTCTAAGCCCCGCTTCGATCGCAACAACTGGGACCACTAAGCCGCGTGCTACGAGCACCTTTCTCAGCACTCCTAAGCCCTTTTTCACTCGCTTGCGGACGGTATCCGCGGACAAATCCATAACCTCGCCCGCTTCTGCATACGATAGCCCCTGCAAGTATCGCAATACGATGGGAACGCGTATCGAGTTCTTCAGCGATACGAGTGCCGCGTCGAGTTCTGTTCTCAGTTCGGCCCTCATGGCGACATCACGGGGAGTCTCCGGGGCGAAGGAACTCTCTTTTCCCCTTTCCCTTTTCTTCCTTCTTTGCATGCTCTCTTGCATATGAAGCGACAGATTGAGTGTAGTTGCATACAGCCAGGGCTGGGGCGACCTCACATTGATTAGCTCGTCTTTCCGCCGCACTAACTTGACAAAAACCTTTTGGACCACGTCCTCGGCCGCCTGTCTGTCATACAACACCCGGAATGCTATGTTGAACAATGTGAGCTTGTGACGCTGAACGAGGACGCTAAAAAACTCCTCGCTCCCATCGCGAACGAAGCCATCCAACAGCTCTTTATCTGTCAGTAATTGACAGGAACGTTCCACGGTCGCACCCTCTTGCCTCTCGTTAATGTAAGACGGTGCCGAAGCCAAACTCCGGAAATCTTTTTTCTGCTAACTGCCGTTTTCTTCAATTAGCCCGGCCGTAAACAAAATAGGCAGGAGGAAAGTGTACGATGCTTCAAGAGGATGTGGATCGCGCGAGTCTTCCCCTGCAACCCGACGAAGATGAAGAGCCCAGTCCCCCGAACCCTGCGTCACTCCCCTACATTACAGGGCTGTCTGTCCCCCTCGCTGTACCCGAGGGCTAAAGCGCAATTGTTCCGCCTACCTCGACTTCCTGAGGGTCACTGTCTCTTCGGTCTGCTCCCCCTCACGAACGCTGACGTTGGCGAACTCATCCTCGTACCCCAGGGCCCCCACCTTGACGCGGTATTTTCCCTCGGGGAGATTACGACTCACATCCATGCCGTCCTCCCGCGCGATGGCTTCGAACCCCATGTTCATTAGCTCCTTGAGGTCGGGGAAAAAGCCCAGGAAGAAGTTCCCCTGCTCGTCCATAAGCTCTACTTGAGGTCCCTGGACTGCGTTATTTCTCTCATCAACGACTCGGATAACGAGCGTCCCACCAGCAGTCATCACAAAATCAGCCCTGTTGTCCGAGCCGGAACGAATCGTCACCTTCCTGCTGGCTGAAGCATATCCAGTAGCGTCCACAGTAATCACGTACTCACCGGGGGCCAAACCAGTCGCTTCGTACGCTCCCTCTTCCGAGAGGCTGATTCTCTTGGAGTAGACAGGCATTCCGCCAGGGTCCTTTGCAGAAAGGAATATCTGTTTGACAGGTCGTTCGGGGTCGCTGCCCGTTACTTGCCCGGAGAGCGTCTCGCCGCTGCTGAGAGAGAAATCGAGGTCCGATGGGCCCTTTGAATTCCGGACAGTGGCGGTCAATGCCTGCGGCGCATAGCCCTCCTTGCTGGCGACAACGTAGTACGCGCCGTCCTCCACAATCGAAAGACTGTACTTCCCTTCCGAGTCTGTGTTTTCACCGCCTCCCGTGAAAAAGCCCAGCTTCGACATCGCCGCACTTTGTATGTCCTTCGCTTGTGTCCGTTCGAGAGTGACTCTTGCGCCTTCGATCGGCTTTCGAGTTTCCGCGTCCACCACCTTCCCAGAGATCCCGCCCTCAGGGAGCTCGATATTCTTCTCGAGATCATTGTCGGTTAGCGTGATCTCCATCTGGAACAGCGGGTTCGGCATCATACCAACCATCTTCATGACAGCCAGCTCATATTGCCCGGGTTGAAGGTTGTCAATCTCGTAGCGGCCGTCTTCGTCAGTCCTATCGCTGGCTTGGCTCGTGGTCTTAGTGGCTGCGATGGTCTTGGCAGAGCTCTGAACCGTGATCGTCAATCCCGCCTGCGGCTCGCCTTTCAGGGTCACCTTTCCGTACACTTTCCGCGGTCCGCCAACAACGATGTCCAGCCGGGTCTCCTTGTCGTTCTCAATTCGGACGAAGTGCATATCGGCCCGGGTCGCGCCCATGGTCGGCGTGGCGCCTATTTCTATCGCGCCCGCTGTGTACACTCCTTCTTTCATGTTCATGATCGCGTACTTGCCCTGCTCGTCCGTCTGGCCCATTTTCGTCCCGCCAGGACCGACAGCGACGATCATCCGATTGGCAATGGGCTTGCCGGCGAGGTCCCGCACCGTTCCGGCAAGGCTTCCTCCTTGAGAAAGCTCGACAATCAGGTCCGTGATGGCCTCGTTTTCCGCCAGCGTCAGATCCTCAACTGTCTTATCGGCGAAGTCCTCCGCAGTTACCGTAAGCCAGTACGTGCCGGGTTCCAGCTTGATGATGTCAAAGAGCCCATTCTGATCGGTTTTAGCTTCAGCTCCACCGGGCAATGGAATGAGAAAGGGAGCGGCCGTGGACGCGTTGACCGTGGCGCCGGCAATGGGCTGCAAATCCACCTTGGCCAGAACCACACCCGAGATCACTCCTCCCTGAACCAGTTGAAACTCCACGCCTTTCGTAATCTCACCTTTTTCCACCTCCACCTTCTGCTCTTCCGGACAATAATTCGCATGACGCGCTTGCAGCGTAAACGTGCCCGCCGGAAGGCTGCCTATGTCGAACTCACCCTCCACGTTGGTCGTGCCGAGGATTTTTCGCTGGGGTAGTCTTATCTCGCCGAGAAGCGTTGACTGCAAAGGATTCTTCTGGACGATCTCCGCGCCCTCGATCGGTTTCCCGATGGCATCCACCACGTGCCCCTGCACGCCTCCGGCGGGCTGCTGCTTGATGAGCACGCCTGACTTGGTCTTCTCCGGCTCGACTTCGATTCCTCCTTTGTCCGACTGAGCGTATCCTTCTGCGAGGGAGGTCAAGCGGTACTTCCCTTTCGCAAGACCGGACACCCGGAACTTCCCCTCAAGGTCGTTGAATTCCTTGCCATCCGTGAGAAGATAGATGTCCACCTCCTTCTTCTTGAAAATGCTTATGCTGAGCGTGCTGCCGGTATCCTCGGAGGTCACGATCCTGAACTGCTCCAGCGGCTCGCCAGTAACCGCATCCACAACATTCCCCTCGATGGCGCCGCCCAGAGTCATCGTGAGGACGATGTCCTTCTTCGGACCGTCCATGTTCTTCTGTACAGCAATGTAGTCTTCCTTTTCGGCGCCGAGGAAGTACCGTTTCCCTTCCTGATACTCGAAGCCGAACCGCCCGTCCTCTTTGGTTTCATACTTCAGTGGCTTTTGTTCCCCGAGGGCCTCGCGTCTATCCGGGGAGAAGTCGCTCCACGAATAGAAAAACACCGCTACCTTCGCTCCTTCGATGGGATTGCCGACCTTGTCAATCACGATCCCCGCAATGTCAAATTCTTCAGTCCTTTCCGGTGTTTCAACAACCTCCGTCTTCTCCTCCGGCAGTGGCGCCGGGGGCGTCACGCCAGAAGGTTCCTTGTGCTCAGGCTCTCGGGGCTCGACGACCGCAGGGGCACCACCCGGTGGCGCCTCCTCTTTCTGCGGCTCGCCTTTGCGCAATTCCCGCACAACGAGACACGCCACGATCACCAGCAAACAAAGAGCAATCACTCCGATCGTCAGCCTATTCGATGATTCTTTCATTCTCTCTATCTCCTTTCATCCTTACAGGAACAGAGGGTCTGTGCTGAACGTGTTTATGAGTCAAGAGAAGACACATCTCTCCCCCTTTTCTCCTTACTATGCGTCTTTGACGAGTATTCTTCATTTATCGCCCTCTTCCCGGTTCAGATTCACGATAATACGAAATCTAAGGCTAAAGGTCGTGGAAAATTTCGCGTCCGTGCAGAACCAGAGTCTTTGCGGAGATTCGAGAAGGCCGTCCCGGCATGGGAGGCGCCGAGGCAAGGGCGCCTGGCGACAGCGTCCAAGAAATAGGAGAAGGTGGGCAGGGACGAAGCTGAAATTGCGCCTGGACGTGCGCGAAAAAACGGGAGGAACGGGTTCAAGGTCGGACACGGCAACGGCTTCGACGGGGGCATTTTGTTTTTCCTGATTGGGTTAGGTCGAGCATTTGCGCTATTTCTGTCTTTCCGCAGGATTATACATCATCCTGCATGTTTTGTCAACACCGGCGGAAGGAGAAGCGTTAGCCCACGTGATCGTCAAGGTGTCTGCTCTTTGGCAGCCAGAAAGATGATTTCCTTCTCGTTTTGCTCTGACAGACGCGCCTTGATGATTGTATCGGCAGCTTTGAAATCAAGGTCGTTGAGTCGTCTCAAGAATTCTTCATGGGATAGCCCATCTCTCAGAAGCTCTTTGATTCCCAGGTTGATTGCTTCTTGCGCAAGTAACATCTCATGCCTCATGTTGGGAGGGAGAAAGCCGCGTTCCAAAACGCTGGCTTGCATGAAAAAAGCGAAGGCACGTTTTGTCTGAAAGAATGTTAGAACATTGAAGCTCTTGAGGGCCTTCTGGAGAACGTTGTTGAGTGCGCTTTGGACTTGTTCAATGTCCTGGCCCTGCTTTGCTTCCGCGAAGATGAAGAATGGCAATTCTCCGACGGGATAGAGCTGGTTAGAACAGAAAGAGACCTTTGTGACCTTCTTGAGGTCTGCGTCGGCAGACAAACGTCCGCTCAAATAATTCCCAAAGAGTGTTAACACCAAATGCTCGCTGACACCCTGGGCAGCACCGGGATACACCAGGTACACGGCGTCCGAGGCAAAATCCCAATTCGCCCGGATATGTCCGCTGATCTGGACCACTCCTCTGGGTTGGGGCCGAGCCTTTGCGACATCTGCGAAGTACTTCTTTACCATCTTCTTTGCTGCTTCCGAGTCAAAGTCGCCTACTATAATCAGGAAAGCGTTCTCCGGCGTGTAATGATGCCGGTGGAATTGTGCAACATCCTCGACAGTCAACCTGGATGTGCCGGCGCAGACAGGCACGAACTTCTGGCCATACCTGATGGTCTGGCTAAGAGCCACCAATCCGAACTTAACCAGCCCGGCGCGAGGGTTCTTCTGTACGAATTCAATTTCCTGGAGGCATTTTGGAACCTCCTGTTTCAGCACGTCTTCAGAGAACTTGATGGAAGTGAGGCGCTCAGATTCAATTCTCAGAGCAAGCTCTAAGTCGCTCGAGGGCAGGAGGTAATCGTAATGGACGAATGTGGGAAGGGTCTCTGCATTGGCCATTCCCTTCTTCTGTAAAAGCATGAATGATTCGTTCGGCTTATAGCTTTTGGTGGCGCACCGAACGACCATGTGCTCTACAACATGGGACATCTGGGCTTTCCCTTTTGGCTCGTGGATAAATCCAGCTCGATAGAAGGACTCCACGGCTACCTTCTTCTCCTTGTGGTTCTCCAATAAGATTACCGTCAGACCATTATCCAACCTAAAACTTTCGGGCCGGGCAGACCTTTTGGAATTCTCTTCGCTTTTCTTACGTCCGGATAGCTGCCCATAATTTCCGATAACGAGGACTACGACCACCAACAGGCAAACGGCGATAAGTCCGACGATCAACTTGTTCAGCGAACCTTTCATTCTTCACGCCACCTTCTGTTTCTCAGTCTTAAGGGTACCTCCGCTGAGTGGGGTTTCCCTACCAGAACAGAAACAGCACATCTTATCAACTCCGCTCCCTTTGACCGCTTCTTCCCAGCTTTGTTTCTCTTCGCGCACCACTCGCCGGGGTAGCATACTACGCGATAAAGTCTCCGCGTGGCTTATTCGCTCTGCTGCTTCTTCCCCATCCCCTGAGCAAGCTCAGCGATTTGAAGTTGCAGTTCCTTGATGTCCTCCTGGAGGACTATCCTGCCGTGGATCACCCAGAACCACAACTTCGCCAGGATCTCCATTTGCCCCGCAATAATTGCTACCGCGGCGCACGCGATCAGCACTTTTGTGCCTCCGGACAGGACGAATATCACGATTGCCGGGATAGCCACTAAGTTACAGGCCGCGATCGCCGCCCATGCTAATATCATCGCTCTTTTTCTTTTCTTCTTGTACATGCGTATTACCTCCTCTCTTAGCGACTCGCCCCTGGCGGAATCGAAGTGCCGCTCGCCTGTCAGGGCCTTGCGTAGTTCTTTCTCGAACTCATTCATCTGAAGAACGCTCCATCAGTTCGCGAAGTTGCTTCCTGGCATTATGAAGCCTGGACTTGACCGTTCCTTCCGGGATGCCCAGAACCTCTGCCATCTCCGCTGTGCTGAATCCTTCCACGTGACGCAGCGACAATAGTGCCCGGTGGTCCCGGGGAAGCAGCTCAACCGCCGCTCTCAAGTTCTGGTATGCTTCGTTGCGGCGGAGGGCATGCTCGCCTGAGGGCTGCTGCTCCTTCGCAAAGGCCCGGGATCCCTGCCGTCGCTTTTGCTCCCGGCGAATCCAGTCTGCGCATTTGTTGGTTGCAATCCGAAACGCCCACCGGGGAAACGAAGCCACGTCCTTAAGCTTGGAGATTCCCCTGATAATGCCCACCCACGTGTCCTGGACAACGTCCCATGCCGCGTCCTCCTGCCCGATCAGGTGATAGGCGTGGCGCCAGATACGCTTCTGCCATCGGGCCACCAGTTCCTCAAACGCACGGAGGTCCCCCTCCTGGGACCTCAGAACGAGCAGTTCGTCGTATATTTGTTCGGGACTCTTGGCCATGTTTCCGTAATAAGGTCGTACCGGCGGGCGTTTTCGTTCACTTTTTTAGGAAAAAGAAGACAGCACATCATCGTACATCAGGTGCGACCGAAGCGATGGTTCCCCTTCCCGCGCCTCTTGCCAGCACACTGTATCTTTCCGAAAACCGGGAAAGACCTCGCACGAAACCTTCTTCATGCTTGACAACAGTAAACGCTCACAAGACGAGTTTTGCGTGCCAACTGCGCGGCAAAACTACATTCCTTCCGTCCGATGAAGTCTGCGGGTAGGCTATTCGCCGGGCTTCTTCCCCTGCACCCGCTCGGCAAGCTCAGCGAGGCGGTATTCGATTTCAAGGAGCTTTTCCTGTGTCTTCAATCCTACTTGGTCAATACGGTTGAATATCATGAAGACCGCCGCCATAACCAGGAATATCAGACCGGTGACCAGCGCGCTGACACCCGTTATGGGGTCGGGGAATTTCCGTTGGGAAACCATGAGCACCGTTGTTACGATGACGCACAAACCCCAGCTCAAGCCGGCCATGGCTTTGGGATCAGTTTTCAGCTTGATAACGCCTTTTCTGACGATCCCCCCCGCCAGCACGGCCCACGCCAGACCGAAAATGGCACCCGTAGCAAAAATAAACCGGCCCCATATCGGAAACCCCTTCGGCAGGATGATCGCTAATGTGCCAAAAAGAAGAGCAAATCCTATACCCATAGCTGCCGTTGCAATGTATGCCAACCTCTTGCCACCGGTCAATTTTTGCTCCAGCATAGCTCGTACCTCCTTCTCGTATTTTTCCCTATAGGTCGGGTCAGGATGTTCTGCTTTCAGCAGTTGGTCGCGAAAGCTCTTGCCAGATTCATTCATGACTTCGGCCCTCCCTCTCCAGGACGGCTCGCAGAGCTCGTTTGGCGTAATAAAGCCGCGATTTTACCGTTCCAGGAGGAATTCCTACGACTTGTGCGATTTCCTCGAGCGAAAGGTCTTCCAGAAAGTGGAGCGTTAGGACTTCGCGATGGGGCAAAGATAGCTTGCTGAGCGCGTAGTGAACCTGTTCCGCATCATCGAAATGAAACGTATCGGCGTTGGCCTCAGCGCCGGAAACGTCGCCGTTCCCCTCGAACAAAGCTCGCTTGGAGTATTCGATTCTCAGGTGGCTCATAGCAGTATTGCGGGCGATGCGGTACAGCCAGGTCGGCAAGCTGCGGGGCTCGCGCAACCTCCCGATTCCTCGGAGGACCTTCAGCCACGTCTGCTGGAGGATATCCCAGGCATCTTCCTCGTTACCCACTAACCGCCGCACGTAATAGAAAAGGCGTCTCTCCCAGTTTCCGATCAGTTCTTCGAGGGCGTCCTTCTCCCTTCGCCGGCAGCGCAGAACGAGAAGTTCTTGATAAATCGCCTCTTTTTCGCTTATCACCTGTCAGCTCTCCTGAGACCTCGCTATTAGGGTCGCAGGAAGAGGGAGCTTGGTTCAATCTTTTTCCAGCAGGCCCGATGTGCTATGTTGCTCACATGGCTCTTCCGAGGGGCACAGATCGGAGGGGGAACCCGGTTCTCAGGGAGATAGCTGATCCCACGAAAAGGATGCATCAGAAAGTAAAGAAATCGCCATAAAAAATGAACGGTAGGGCTTCGGCAATCTCTAATTTATTGAAAGAAAAGACAGCCCAGGGGCGGTTGATGCGGAAGGCGAAGGCAGTAGTTGATCCGGATTTCGATCTGGTCGAAAAGAGCAAAGCTGGAGATAACGCCGCGTTCGAGGAGTTGCTCTCGCGGCACTACCAGAGGACACATGCGATGATCTTCCACCTGACCGACGCCAACCGCGTTGACGATTTAACGCAGGAAACGTTTTGCCTGGCATACAGAAACCTTCACCGCTTTCGAGGAGACGCGAAGTTCTCCACCTGGTTGACACGGATCGCCACCAACCAGTGCCGATCCGAATGGCGAAAGCGAAAGAGGCGGGGCGAACATCGCCTCGAAGATGTCCCCGGGGAAGCGATTGCTGAAAAGGCTCACGGGAAATCGAAGAGCGGTCGAGAAACCATGATGGAAACCGAAAAGGGAGAGAGAATTGACCGAGAGATCGCAGTGCTTCCGCCGAAACTCAGGATCGCCTTCACGCTTCGATACATCGAGGGAAATTCGCCTGCGGAAGTCGCGGCGATTCTCGGGTGCAAGTTAGGGACGGTCAGGTCGCGGCTGTTCAACGCCAGGGAGATTTTGAAAGTTCGTTTGAGGGACCTTGTGAAATGAATTGCAGAAAAGTCAAAAAGAATCTCGTCCTTTTCCTTGACGGTGAGCTACCTCCATCAGAAGCGGCGTTCGTCCGCGGGCATCTTGAGGTCTGCGAGGCATGCCGAAAAGAAGCGGAGCTGCTCCGCTCTACATTCGATCTCGCCGTGCAAAGAGCGCGCGAAAAGACGGCGCCTCCGCCGCCGGAGGATTACGTTTCGCTGTTCTGGCAAAGGGAGCTCGATGAGCGCGCGGGCCGGGAGTCTGTGGCCAGCGGCGCCTCTCAGCGCGTCCCTCAGAAGACTCGCTGGCCATTTGGGGGGGTTATGAGGACAAGATACGCGATTGGCGCGGTTTCGGTGATCGTCGTGGCTGCCGCTGTCCTTTCCATACTGCTTCAAGACGGGAAGCAACCCTCAAAAGTCCGCTTGAGCAGCCCCGGCAAAGAAGTCGGGCCGGAGGTGCCTGCCATAGTGACGCACCAGCCTACTCCAGTTATAGTGGCGGCTGACCCCTTCGCTCAGATCGAAAAGCAGTTGGAGGAGCTTGAAGCGGCGGTTCGTAAACTTAAGGTGCCTGCCCTCAGAACTGCCAGTTTCACCGGTGAAGAAATGCAGGAAGTCTATGCTTCCATTGGCCTTGCCGCGGCAAACAACTACAGAGACATCCTCAAAATGAATGACGTGGCGGCAAAGAGGTATGCCCAGGTAGCACGTATATACCCCGAAACCCCAGCCGGTCGGGAAGCACAGCAGATCCTGTCCCGCCTCAACTGAAAGGAGGAATAGAGAAATGAAAAAGAGAATACTGCTTTTTGTACTGGCCGCAGTCATTTCTTCCGTGGCGGCTGCCGTGGAAGTTCCCGGCGGTGCAAGGGGCGTCGCGACTGAGGCAAGCACGGCCCCCGTCGGGGTTGACTTGACGGCAGAGCCGCTTCCGGAAGAACTTGTTCTGCACGCCGGAGTCAACATCAGTGTCCGGAATAGAGAACACCCCCTATGGTTCTACAAACGCATCTGCTTGGAGGACGTCGTACCTCAGTTTCTTGCGGAGCTGAAGCGGGAGAATCCGGATGTTGAGAAGGAGATAGCAGAAAAGATCATTGTACACATCCATCAACCCCTGGACGCGATATGGATATACATCAAAGGGGGCTGGCCGATGCGGAGGGACTACGCGCGCAAGCTCGCGGAGATGGCCTTGCGGAGGTTCAACGCCCTGGATCAAGCCGAGCGTGTGAAGTCAGTGGCACGAATCACAAACGAGAAAAACGTCATGCAGGCCGTGTTCGAAAAATCGGGGGACCAAGTCCGAAGCCTCGATCGCTATCTGACGAAGATGAAGAGGGAGACGGAGTCCTTGAGGCAACGGCTAAGCTCACACAAAAGCCAACTTATCCAGGAAGAGCTAAAGAAGGCCGAGCTGGAAACGAAACTCAAACTGCTTTCCAAGAAGGCCGCAGATGTGAAAGACGCAGTCTCAGCGGAAGGGATAGCAGCCTTAGAAAAAACCGCCCAGCAGCTCGAGATGCAGGTTGAGGAGCAGGGCAGTGAGGATACCATCAAGAGATACCAGATGATCTTGACGCAAAAAGAGCGAGAGTTCGAGCGAGTAATGGATCTCCATAAAAAAGCGTTCATCAGCCAAGCAGAGGTTGAGAAAGCCCAGTTCGATCTCGAGATGGCAAAGAACGACTACGAAGGCGCGAGGCGGAAGATGGGTGATCTCAGGCAGCGCCTCGAACGAGTGAGGGCAGATCTGGAAAGGGCGAAGGAAAACTTCGCGCAAACGGGCGGCCTGGCTCTTGCCACGATCATCGCTGAGAAAACGCTCGAATGCGAGACGGAACTGGCTTCTGCCCAGAGCAACATTCGGAGCTTGCAGCATAGAATCGGAGAGGTCGAGGCGGAACTTGACCACTATCAGTCACTTTCAGATAAAGTGGAAAGAGAGCGGAAGGCTAATGAGGAGCTTCGAGCGCTGTTTAATGCCCTCGCGAGCCAGGAAATGGAGCTTGACAATCGTATAAGGTCCGGAGTCGAGATCAGCAAGTCACCGAAAGATTACTACAACGTAGGGGGATACAGCGACGTCGGGGAAGAAAAGCCCGGCATGTACGAGGTCGTGGGAGAAGTCAAAAAGCCCGGGACCATGAAGCTGGAACCGGAAATCACCGTTCTGAAAGCGATAAACTCAGCGGGCGGGTTTACGCACAACGCAGATACGGAGAACGTTATCGTGCTTCGCGCGGTCAAAACCGCGCCTGCGCGCTCCCCAGCACCGAGCGCGCCCGGCCAGCCGCCGAGTCCGCGCAGTTGGACGACGGGACAGGGCTGGGATGTCAAGAGGCACGTCGTTGACTGCAAGGCCATCCTGGAAGGAAAGTCACCTGACGACTTCATGATCAAGCCTGATGATACGGTCATCGTGCCGAGCAAAGAATCGGCAAATTAGCGCAACAGCAACAACGCCGCACACCCTCCAACACGCGGGACCTGCTCGAGGTCCCGCTTTTTTCTTCCTTCCGCGCGACCGATTTTGTATAAGCTTATTCGATGCTGGGTGCAGTCGAGTGTCCTGGCGAAACACTTAAAGGAGATGTTAGGCCCAAACCATATAGGACACCCCGATATGCCCCGGAAGGAGGATGACTATTTGACCTGAAAAGGGTTATGAAGAAGCCCCTTCGGGATTCTTATGCTGACAACGAGTTGGTGAAAGAATCTTATACGAACACCATGGAGGCACAATAGTTGGACAATGCCTGGGACGAAATGGGACCATTGATGGGCATCTCTCAGCACAAAGAGTTGATCGCGACCGTTTGCCGGGAGCTTGGCGTGGAGCGCCTGGACGTTTTCGGGTCAGCCACCAGGCCCGGCTTCGGTCCGAACAGCGATATTGATGTTGTGGTGCGCTTTGACAGAGGTCCGGGACAGATGTTCAGGCGATACTTCGACCTGAAAGAACGCTTAGAGCAGCCATTCAATCGGCCCGTGGATATCGTCCTGGAAGATTCAATAAAAAACCCCTACTTTCGGGAAGCGATCGAACGCAGTCGAGTGAACGTTTATGGATCTTGAGACCAAGAAATCGTTGCAGGACATTCTCCAGGCTGCCCGAGAAATCGAGGAATACACGGCCGGTCTGGGATTCGACGGTTTCAAAGCAACGGAATGGTTCGGGCCGCCGTTGAGAGGAAGTTCGAAATCATCCGCGAAGCGCTGAACCGAATTTGCGGGTCTGATCCTGCCCTTCTTGGAGGGATTTCTGATTACCAGCGCATCATCAGCTTCCGCAACATCATTGCGCACGGCTATGACGTCGTTGATGTCGAGATCGTATGGGACGCCGTTAGGAACTATCTTCCTGTGCTCATACGACAAGTCGAACAATTGCTGGAGGTCTAACAAGCGCTTTGAGCCGACGCGTTCGGGTGGATCAACCCCAGCGATAGCCGTTTCAAGGCGACTAACCGGAGTCCTCGGAGGTAGAATCCATGAAAAGATCATCACTCACCCTGTTTCTGGCGATCATTGTGGTTCTTGGCACCGGCTGTTTTCAGAGATTCCCTGCCAAATATTCGGAGACGGTCGAGCTTTCCGTTGCGCTGCCTGCTGGCGGGACGCTCCATGTCTCCACACTCAACGGAGCGATAGCTGTCCAGTCCGGCAAGGTGCAGGAGGTACAGATCACCGCGCAAAAGACCGTGCGGTCGAGAACCGATGAAGAGGCGAAACGGTTTTGCGAGGAGACTAAGATTGAAACGGAGACCCAGCCTTCCGGAGCAACCGTCTCGGTCGTCTTGCCAAAGAACTATCGCGGGCGGGCGAATATCGGGGTGAGCTTCGAGGCAATCGTTCCCAGAAATTGCAGCCTCGATCTCCATACTTCCAATGGCAGTATCGAAGCCCGGGAGATTGACGGCAATGTCGAGATGCAGACGTCGAACGGGAGAATCGTGGGGGAAAACATCGGCGGAAGGGTCTTCTCTGACACCTCGAACGGGAGTGTCGAACTGGAGCGGGTGTCTGGTTCGGCAGAAGCACTCACGTCCAACGGGAGGGTGACCATCAGAGACGCCGGCGGCGACATCCGTTGCCGCACGTCCAACGGAAGCATCAAGCTGCGTAACGTTGTCGCCAGCGCTGACGCCGGCACGTCGAATGGGAGCATAACTTGCGTGTTGCCCGGTAGCGCCTCCGCAACCGTTTCGGGAAGCACCTCGAACGGAAAGATCTCGTCCGACTTCCCGCTCAGGATCAGACGCGGCAGGGTATCAGGAAAAATCGGCGAGGGCAAACACAAAATCAGACTTAAGACGGCGAACGGCAGCATCTCCATCGAGGAAATGTAGCACATCCGATCCCCTTTAAGGAGATAGACTGCGGGACCTTGCACCAATTCTATGGAAAAAGACGTAGAGACCGTTGGTCACTGGGTTAGCGGTGGTGCGTAGCATAGAGAACTCATCAACTCCGAACGCAACGAGGGAATGGAACAATGAGAACAGGAACTTTCTTCTTGGCCGTGGTATGTATGATCTTCTTTGTGGCCGTGTCGGCAACGCCGGCCAGCCGGGCCATGTTCGGGCGGGCTGAAATCCTGGTGCCCGAGCCGGAGGATGGGCTGTGGGTCTACAAGGCCGCTTGTGAGGAGGAGATCAAGCGCCGCTTTGTTGCAGAGCTCAAGCGGGACTATCCCGAAGCAAATGAGGACAAGCTCTCGGAAAAGGTGACTGTCCTCGCAGACGATGAGAGGAGCACCATCGTTTTGTTCGTCAAGGCGGAGGACGCAGAGACCGCCGTTGCGGACGCGATGAGGATGGCGAGAATGGCTGTCCTGAAATTCATGGACATGGACGAATCGGGGCGAAACAGGTTGCTGGAGAGGATCGCAAAGGAGAGGGCTCGCCTTGAGGAAACGATAACACAACTTGAACGAAAGCTCTTGTCTGCTCAAACGGCATCGGGTCTTTACGACTGTGAGAGACAGATAGAATTCTTGGCGAACCGTATCGGCGCATTCACCGACGAGCTTGAGCTGGCGGAGCTGCGGCGAGCACAGTTGCAGGCAAGACTTGAGCTGCTCGCAGACAAAGCCGCACGCACCAGTGAAACGGTTTCCTTCGACGAGGTGGCCTTCTTACAGGAGAAAGCTCGGGAAGTGGAGCTGCGGATAGACGAGGCTGCGCAGTCCTACGGACAGAAGCACCCCAAGACGGTTGGCCTCAGGGAGCAACTGGCAAAGATCGAGGACGACCTCGCAGAAGCGAAGGAGGAACTCTCGGAAACCGGTGGGGCGAACCTTGCTCCGATCATCGCCGAGAAGAAGCTCGAATGCGAGACGGAAATGGTGAGTGTCGAGGCGATGATCGAGCGTCTGCGACCCAGGATCGAGGAGCTTCGGCGGGAAATCCGTCACAAGCAAAGCAACGCCCTTGAATTGAGGCGACGCCAGGCGGAGATCGGCGCGCTCGAAGAGCGAGTGCTGGACTTGCGGGACGAAGAAAGAAGGCTACACACACACGCAGTCGCAGCAAGGAGACCCGAGATCATTAGTGTGAAGGTGGTCGAGAGCATCGAGCAGTAACCGACCCGCCCACGCATTCTCTCGAGACCTTATCCCCTGTGGCTATTCATAACCAGCACGGGCCCACTCTGTTTTCCCTCCCTTTGGCTATTCCAGCATATTCCTGCCTGAGAGCAAACGCATGTCTTGGCTTGGAACGAATCTGCTCGGACGGGGTCTATACGGAGAGAGCAAGCAGAGTCTTCTCGGGACGGCCAATCTTCAGTCCGAAAGTGGCAGGGGATCGGGTAGCCCGAAGGACCCCTCCCAGAAATCAACGGAAAGGAGGAATGGAAAAATGAGAAAGGGCATTTTGATCTGCACGTTCTCTCTCGTGCTGTTGCTCACCATCGTCGCCACCAAGGCCGACGCTCTAACGTACGGCCGGGCCGTAATCTGGGCGTCTGCCAAGGAACATCCTATCGAGTTTCACAAACGTATCTGCGAGGAGAAAGTCATCCCTCGGTTCGTTGCGCATCTCAAGGAGCAGTATCCCGATGTAGACGAAGAAAGAATCGCCAAAGAGGTGGCAGTAGAGGCAGACGAGGAAAAGTGTACCGTGCTGCTCTACGTGCCAGCGGGCAATAGAAAAACCGCTATTGAACGCGCAAAGAAATTGGCGGGAATGGCTGTCACCAGTTTAGTCGGTGCAACGGAATCCGGGCCGAGGCGAGTTCTCGAAAAGATCGAGAAAGAGAGGGAGGCGCTCAAAGAGGAGATCAAAGCGTCGCAGGATGTATTGGCTGCTCTGAACAGGGAAACGGGGATGTACGACCCGAAAAAGGAGATGGAGTCGTTGCTGGGCCGGCTCAGCTTCTACAAAGAGGCGCTTGACCAGGCAGAGCTGGAGAAAGCTGAGTTGGAAGCCAAACTGAAATTCCTCTCCAAAGAAGCCAAGCGGCCTATGGACAGGTACGAAGGGACCAGCCAGGCCGCGCTTATCACAAAAGCGGCCGAAAAAGCGCTGGAGTGCAGAGCCGAAATCGCTGGCATCGAGGCGAGGGTTCGCCACACCTCAATCAAAATGGAACAGCTCCAGAACGAACTTGCCGAGAAAACATCGCTGGCAGACAAGATCAAGGGACGTCAAGAGGATGTCGAGCAGGAGTTTCCCCAAAAATTTGAGCTATATAGGCAGCATGAGTTGTGGATCGGCACGCGCTTGGGCTTTTCCGGCCCGAAATGGGGTCTCACTGCCCTCCAGAAAGGCTTTGATGCCATCGGCGAGGGCGTAGTACCGGAAGTTGGG
>Ga0209979_1000299_pt1 | contig 72349 bp, 67 predicted proteins | sample AnhtaG_FD_183114 | JGI IMG/M metagenome (GOLD analysis project Ga0209979, IMG submission 183114) | Deep subsurface microbial communities from Anholt, Denmark to uncover new lineages of life (NeLLi) - Anholt_01485 metaG (SPAdes) (version 2) | ecosystem: Environmental > Aquatic > Marine > Oceanic...
AACCTCTCGCCAAGGGGCGAGAGGTTTAACCTTCGCGGTGCCACCCTTTTTCGGCCTTTTCGGCCATCTCTTTTCAGGTACAGCCCAATTTGGCGATACCCTGGACTCTGATAACGCTGCCCCTGCGACAAAGCCTACTAGGTGTTAACCTTTCGGTTTGCGGCTCCCAGGTCCATTCCAACCTCGCGCAAGTATCGGCTCACACCTTCCCCGACTCTCTGAACTCCGCCTTAAGCTGTACTAGTCCTGTTCTCAGCCTTTTCCTATATTTAATTATTTAAAATATAAACCTTGTCCTTTAGTTTGTCAATGGCGTGATTTAAATGGGGCCTAATTTGCCAAATTTTGCAAGTAAAAAGTGGGCCATTGTGGACTCGAACCACAGACCCCGGTCTTATCAGGACCGTGCTCTAACCAACTGAGCTAATGGCCCTCGGCAGGTAAAATATAGCCCTTGTGGGAAGAGACTGTCAAGCTAAGGGAGAATTCACCTCAGCCTAACTCTCCCAGCCTATTATCTTAGCGTTCTTCCTTTTCCTGCCAGAGAAGAGCCGCGGTACGCTTTACGACTTCGTAACCAAAACCGCGGTAAGTGAGGTAACTTGATAGACGTCGGTAAAAGTCTGGATAATCTAAATGGGCAAGGGCCGGCATCCGGCTAGAGCCTAGCTTATAAGCAATCTCTTCGTCATCTATGTCCTCGGTCACCTGTTCAATGATTTCTGCGGCTACTTTTTTATCTCTTAATTCCTTTTTTATCAATCTTTTGCTCTTGGGCCTGAAGGATAAGCGGTTATCTGTCCAGAATTGGGCGAAGGTAAAATCATCGCTCAAGTTTTGCTCCCTGAGTTTGGCAATTGCTTTCTCTGCCACTTCATCAGCAAAACCGCGTCGGTGAAGCCACTGCCTGATTTCCGCTTCGCTGCGCGGGCGATAACTGAGATAATAGTAGGCTGCATTGAGGCAATCCTGCAAGGAATTACTATCTGCCAACTGGCTTCTTCCTGAATTACATCAAGCTTCTTGTGAGGAGGTTTGTGAACCTTCTCCGAGAGAAATGCCGGGAATAGCTGTTGAAGCCCTTATTGTGCTTTCTAGTTGTGAAGCTAGTTCAGGGTGCTGCCTCAGGTAATCCTTGGCATTTTCCCTGCCCTGCCCCAACTTCGTATCACCGTAAGTAAAGAAGGCGCCAGCTTTCTTTATCACATCTGTTGCCACCCCAAGGTCAACCAGATTTCCCTCCTTGCTTATCCCGTGATTAAACATAATATCAAATTCAGCGCTGCGAAAGGGAGGAGCTACCTTATTCTTAACCACCCTGGCCTTTACCCTTATGCCTACCATTTCTGTGCCCTGCTTGATGGAATCACGCCGCCTCAAATCTATCCTCACCGAACTATAGAACTTAAGCGCCCTTCCCCCAGGAGTTACCTCCGGATTACCGAAAACAATGCCCACCTTTTCTCGCAACTGGTTAATAAAAATAACCGCTGTTTTAGACTTACTGATAGCAGCACTCAATTTTCTCAGTGCCTGGGACATCAATCTTGCCTGCAAACCAACATGGGCATCGCCCATCTCGCCTTCTATCTCAGCTCTGGGCGCTAGGGCGGCTACACTGTCGATGATTACTACATCTACAGCACCGCTTCTCACCAGGGTTTCAGTAATTTCCAGAGCTTGCTCGCCGGTGTCAGGTTGGGAGATAAGTAAATCGCGCAGGTTGACACCGCAGTTAGCGGCATAGCTAGGGTCAAGGGCATGCTCAACATCAATATATGCAGCAATACCGCCAGCTTTTTGAGTTTCAGCGATTATATGCTGGGCGAGTGTAGTTTTACCTGAAGCCTCAGAACCAAATATCTCGGTAACTCGCCCTCTAGGTATGCCACCTATTCCTAAAGCCAGGTCAAGAGCCAGTGCCCCGGTGGGAATGGCATCTCCAGCTACTCTAGCTGGAGCTTCGCCTAACTTCATAATCGAACCTTTGCCATATTGCCTCTCGATTTGCTCAATGGCTAATTCGACTGCCTTCTCTTTCTCAGTAGCCACTCCTTGAATATTGTATCATGGGGACTATAACCCAATCAATGGGGAAATAATGCAGGGTCTACACTTTTTAGCGTGAAAATTTGCCTTAGTTTACCATTGTCGCTAAAAATCGAAGCTAAAAACGGTGTTCAGGTGGATTTATGGGCACTGCATCGACGCCCCAGCTTTAGATTCCACCTCGATCAAAGCTGTTGACTGCAGGAGGCAACCACTTATAGCCTAGGAGCTCCTCCAAGCCTTTAGCTTGTTCCACATGATAAGGGCCCACTCTAGTGCGGCGAACTTCCACTACAGTAGCGCCCACCCCGAGTTTCTCTCCGATATCGTGAGCAAGGCTTCTAACGTAAAATCCTGAAGACACCTCGCAAGCGAAAGCAAAATAGGGAAACTGGAACTCCTTGAGCTCCAAGGAATAAATGCTTACCTTTTTAGGTGGTATATCTACGCTGATACCCTTTCTGGCTAGTTGGTAAGCTTTTCGTCCCGCCATTTTTTTAGCTGAAAATGCTGGAGGGGTCTGCCAAATATCACCATAGAATTCCTTCAAGACCCTTTCCAATTCTTCTCTAGTTACTTCGTTATTGCTTCGCCGCAAAACCCTTCCTTCAGAGTCAAAGGTGTCTGTCTCGACACCGAGAACAGCCTTAACCTCGTAAGCCTTGTCCAGCTTAAGAAACAAAGAGGCGTTTTTCGTGAACTTGCCGGTGAGAACAACTAAAAGCCCCGTAGCTAGGGGGTCTAAGGTCCCCGTATGACCAGTCTTCACGTTGAACTTCTTTCTTATCCGCTCCACCACTCGGGAGGAGGTAAGCCCTTTGGGCTTGTCCACCAGGAACATTTTGTCCATCCCCGTAAGTATACCGGAAAACCTGGAGCTTATCACTCGCCGGGGCTTGTTTAAAAATGTGGCTTTTGACAGGTTTGCCAGTTAATGCTATCATAATTTATATAAAGTAGATTGCAGCCAAAGTTAATGGTAGCAAGATGGTCAATTTGGTTGGGGAGGGGACTTAGGGGGTGGTAATAGGTGGATGCCGCCGATAGTGGGCTTTTATTAGCCTTTCTAGTTTGCGTAGCTCTTTCAGCTTTCTTTTCCGACGCTGAGTCGACTTTTATCTCCTTGCCTAAAGCTGGTAGTAATCTGGTTGCACATGTCGTTTACTCAGGGTGAGCATTAAGGGTGAGCATTAACAGCCTCTTTGTGGTATTGTTTTTCCTCAGTCTTGGGTGTGCCGCTTTTTTCTGCAGTGCTGAGACTGCTTTCATTGGTATACAGAAGCTGCGTCTACAACATCTGATCCAGAGTGGACACCCTGCCGCCAAAAGGGTGGCAAAGATCGTGGAACAGCCGGAGAAATTTCTCGCGACAGTTCTTTTGGGGATTAACTTCTTTGAGACGGCAGTAGCCACTCTGGGCACAATCATAGCAGTGTCACTAATCCGAAACGAGAACTGGGCAGTAGCCATTGCTACCATCGTGATCACTATAGTAACCTTAGTTTTCGCTGAGCTTATTCCTAAGAGCTTGGCAGTTCGTTACGGAGAAAGAATAGCTCTGAGATATGTTAAACCTCTAGAAATAATCTCTACCCTCCTCTATCCTCTGGTTTACATCCTGAACCACATCGGGATTAGGTTCACCAAGTTAGTCGGGGAGGGCGAAATTCCCAAACCGACCATCAGCGAGGAGGAATTCCGTACAGCTATCAGCATAGGTGAGGCTGAAGGGGTAATGGAAGGTAATGAGGCAGAGATGTTACACAAGGTGTTTGAGTTTACCGACCGCCCGGTGAGTAAGATAATGGTCCCCAGAACAGAAATCGCCTGGGTGGCGCAAGGGACGAAGCTAAGTGATTTCCTGAATCTCTATACCCAGGGACGCTACAGTCGTTTCCCCGTATATAAGGATAATACCGATAATGTGGTAGGTATGTTGCATGCCAAGGATGTGCTGATGAAGTTAACCGATGAATCTGACAGCAGAGACAGCGTCATCGATGATTTGATGCGCCCTGCCTATTTTGTGCCTGAAGGAAAACGCCTGGGAGAGCTCCTGGCTGAGATGCGAGACGGTGGTCACCATGCGGCAGTCGTTGTCGACGAGTTTGGGGGAATTGCAGGAATGGTTACCCTCGGACAGCTAACTGAGGAGATTGTCGGCGATATTCACGATGAGCTAACGGGTAAGGAAAAGGATTTCATTGTGACTGGCGACAGCACCTTTCAACTGGATGGAGGATTCAGGATTGAAGACGCTAACGAGGAGTTGGGGCTGAATTTGCCCAGCGGTGATTATGAGACTGTGGCCGGCTTTATTCTCAGCCAACTTGGTCGGATACCAAAGCAGGGAGAGCAGTTTAAGTACCAGAACCTGAAGTTTGTTATCACTGAAATACGTGGAATGAAGATAGCGAAGGTCATAGTAACCAGGGAAAAGGGCGCTGCCGCAGCGTAGGTCAGAGGAGAGCTTGAGTTTATCCTATCTCAACATGGTGCGATTTTGGGGGAAGACCTTGAGAAGTTAAGAGAAATCGTCCCTGACCCGGTGCGCCAGCAGAAAGCACGAGAATATAATAGGCTCCTGCGGCGTGGCTCATTTCTCAAGCTCGGAATAGGGCTAATCCTGTTACTGGTCCTTCTTTTCACCCCAGCCTCAACTACACTGGCGGGCCTTTTAGCTTTTCCTTCCCCATGGTCAGCAGCCCTGTATCTGCTAACCCTGGCAGCAGGCTATGGAGTGATAGTGGCACCATTAGGCTATTACTACGATTTTGTCTTGCCCCATCGTTATGGCTTATCAAAGCAAGACCTAGTAAGCTGGCTCAGGGACAAGGTTAAGGCTTCGGGACTGGAATTATTGCTAGGCTTATGTCTGGTTATAATCGTTTATTGGTTTATAGGGCATCTCCCGACGCTGTGGTGGCTAGCAGCTGCCTTGATTATGTTCTTAGTCAGCTTAATCCTCACCTGGCTAACGCCCACCTTTCTTATACCTCTATTCTTTAAATTAAAGCCCTTAGAAGAAGGAGGGCTCAAAGAGAAATTGGTAGATTTAGCCAGGAGGGCTGGAGTTGATATTGAAGAGTGCCTTACCATGGATTTAAGCAGCAAAGCCACTACAGCTAACGCCATGCTAAGCGGCTGGGGCAAATCTAGGCGTATTATATTCAGCGATACTTTGCTTCAGGGATATTCATGGGATGAAATAGAGGTGACTTTGGCTCATGAACTAGGACATCGTCTCCACCGTGATATTCCTAAGCTCATAGGAATCCAGGCAGTCATTTTTTTACTGGCATTTTATCTGGCCAATCTAGCCCTGAGAGCTGGAATGGTATTATTTTCCCTCCAGGGAATAAGTGATATCGCTGGACTCCCCTGGCTAATTTTCGTTCTAGCCATGCTTATCTTGGTGTTACAACCAGCACTTAATTGGTATAATCGTCGCATAGAAATAGCGGCAGACGAGACTGCATTGGCGCTAAGTAATAACCCTCAAGCCTTTATTGCTTTGATGACTAAGCTGACCGACCAGAATCTAACCGAGGCCGAACCTAGCCAGTGGGCAAAACTTCTATTTTATGACCATCCCACCTATAATGATAGGGTAAAACTAGCTCATAATTATATTTCTCGCTGTCAGCGAAGCGAGGCAATCTAAGGAGGCCTTTTGAAGCTTATTTTAGTTAGGCATGGCGAAACTTATTGGAATGACGAGAGGCGTATCCAGGGAGGCGATAGCGATATCGAACTGAATGATACCGGATTAGAGCAAGCCAGGAAGCTAGCAGCTTTCCTCGAGAACGAGCCCATTACTGCTATACTCTCCAGTCCTTTGCAGCGAGCTATAGCTACAGCCGAAGTCATAGCTAGCCATCACCAGTTGCCCGTAGAGATTGATCAAGGGCTTAGAGAGCTCAAAGTTGGTGAACTGGAAGGCATGTCTGTTTCAAATTTAAGTACCACGTTCAGCCAGTTTTTAATGCAATGGTGGCAAGACGGGGGGGCAGTGAAATTGCCCAACGGAGAAAGTCTTGTTGAATTGCAACAGAGAGCATGGAAGGCTGTTGAACGTCTGCTAGAAAGGCATAAAACTAATCCTGAGCACAACGAAGGAACTACGGTGATAATAGTCAGCCATTACTTCGTTACCTTAGCCATCATTCTCAAAGCTTTAAATTTGCCTCTGGACTGCTTTACCAAATTCAAAGTAGACCTTGGTGGGGTAAGCATCCTCGAGATCCAGGATCATGGAACCCGCTTGCTGACATTTAACGATACCTCCTATCAGTGTTAGCTGCGAGGGGCAAGGCAAATAGCAATAACAAATGGCAAAGTTCAAATGCCAAATCAAGCTCAAAATCCAGATGAGAAAAAAAGTATTTTTGGCATTTAAGCATTTGGATTTCAATTGTCATTTGGATTTGTTTAGAGTTACGAGGGGCAGAGAAAAGAAGCAATCCCTATGAACAAGATTAAGCTAGAGTCAAAAGTTATAGACTTTATCCAGCGGTATAGCTTGATTTCACCTGAGGAGATAGTGGTTGTCGGGGTCTCAGGTGGTGCTGATTCAGTATGCTTGCTTCATGTCCTGGCAAAATGGCAGAAAGGACTAGGGATAAAACTTCATGTAGCTCATCTAGATCATCAACTTCGGGGAGTTGAATCCGAAGCTGATGCCAAATACGTGTCTAATTTGGTTGCCTCGCTTGGCATTCCCATCACTATTGATAGGCAGGACGTGGCTGCCTACAGGATTGAAAGAAATTTCTCCGTTGAGGAAGCTGCCCGGGAACTACGCTATGCTTTTCTTGCCAGGGTGGCTAGAGAGGTCGGAGCCAATCGAATAGCCACAGGTCATACCAGGGATGACCAGGTAGAGACCATTTTGATGCACATATTGCGGGGAACGGGAATTACCGGATTGTGCGGTTTAGCCCCTTGCTCGCCTATGGCGTATGACAGGCAAGGAATATCATTGCCCGCCTCCCCCCTGTCATTGCGAGCCCCGACTTGTCGGGGCAATCTCTTAGTAATAAGACCGCTTCTAGATATTACTAGAGAGGAAACAATGAGTTATTGCCGAGAACACCAGCTTGACCCGCGTATTGATTCCTCCAACCGTTCGCTTTCCTTCTTCCGAAACCGCCTTCGCCTCCAGTTGTTGCCTCTGCTCAGACAATATAATCCGAGCGTTGACCAAGCCCTGCTCCGTTTGGCTGATATTGCCAAAGAGGATAATGCTTTCATTGAACAGCAAGCTTCTGAGTTGTGGGATGAAGTGGCCAGGCAGGAAAATAACGCCATTTACCTGGATAAGAAGCAGATTGCCAGCTTGCCGATAGCCTTGCAGAGGCAATTATTGAGAGCCGCTGTGACCAAGTTGGCCGGGGATACTCGGGACATCGAAGCCAGTCATATTGAAGCGGCAAGGAGCCTGCTAAATAAACCGGTAGGCAAAAGAATCTCTCTGCCCCATGGCTTTATCTGCCAGGGAGGATATGATGAGCTTGTCATTGTGAGCACAGCCAAGCAATCTCAGCTTCCGCCATGTCCCTTTCCTCCGCTGCCAGGCGAGTTTCCTCTTAAAGTGCCTGGTAAGACAGTTTTCCCGGGATGGAAGGTGATAGCCAGCATAGTTCGGGAGCGATCGGACGAAGGTCATTACGAACACCTGAAAGGTGCGTGGCAATCTCTGGAGATTGCTTCGTCGCCTTCGGCTCCTCGCAATGACAGGGGAGAGTGTCATCCTGAGCTCCGCGAAGAATCTCCTGGTGCTCAGGACAGGCTCTGCGAGGCAATCTCAGCCGATTTCGATTTACACAAAACAGGAATAGAACTCTTCGTCCGTCAGCGTCGGCCAGGAGACAGATTTCAGCCCCTGGGCATGAACATGCCCAAGAAGCTCCCAGAGTTTATGGTTGACGCCAAGATACCTCGTTCCTGGCGAGGCCACATCCCAATCGTATGTTCCCCTCAGCAAATCGTCTGGGTAATGGGCTGGCGCATTGATGATAGAGTCAAAGTCACTGAAGCTAGCAAAGAAATCCTTCGTCTGGAGTTTATCAGGTCATAATGAAAGCAGTAGACAGGGAATTACATTTACGCTATCTTACCACCGACGAAGCCCTATGGCGGCTTGACCAATATCTCAACGATGCCTTTATGGTTGGCTTGCCCTCTGTGCGCATTGTTCATGGTAAGGGGACAGGAAAATTACTCCGTGCCGTACATGACTCACTAGCCAAGCATCCTCTGGTTAAATCCTATCGCCTCGGTGATTATGGCGAAGGAGACTATGGCGTCACCATAGTGGAGCTGACAAATCATTAAACCTCCCACGAAAATCTTGTGATTCCCGTGGCCCCCCGTTAATTTATAGTCCATTGCAAAACTCCTTATAGTTCTCCCTCCCCTTAATCCTCTCCCATCAAGGGAGAGGATTTTTATACGAGATTATGCGGTTAATTATAAATTTATCGCCCCAAAAGCCTTAACGACTTTTTAGGGTTGATTCAGTGCGTAGTTTTTTGAGACGCAGCGGCTCGAAGCTTATCAGTTCAGCTTGCCCGCAGGGCGGCTTGGATAACCCCCGGCAAGAGACATGACAGTTAGCAGTGCAACCTGGAACAGGCTTGAACCTACCATCAGCTTGCTTTCGGGCAAAGGGCAGTGGTAATCCCTCGCAGTGCGGGATGCCCCGGGAATCACTTTCCCCGGCGGAAAGTTCCTGGCAGGTGGCATAGGTCATTCCCCTGGCTTCAACCAATTCCCTTACTTTCCAGTGGAAGCCGAGCCTCAAGTCCTTGCGCAGGCGGTAGCCTCCGCCTGACCAATGTGCCTCGTAGATGTATTCCTGCTCGAATTTCTTAGCTGCTAGTGGCGACTGGCTGTAGATAACTTTGTATATTCGCTGCCATCCCGATGTATCGGGACTTGTACCTTCGTGACCGGTTGATGGAGAGCGCCTCTTGGATAGCCGGCCAGTGCTGGCGGTGACATGCCTGGCTCCAATCGCGGCGAAGACATCAAGCAACCCGGCTATTTTTCCCAACCAGGAATCACCGTAAAGGGCCAGGAATAAATGGACAAAAATGGGGTCGAGGCGAATGACAATGTCTATACCCAGGTTAGATAGCTTGCCGGCAGCAGCTACCCTGGCATCGAACGAAGGCGCCCCTGGTGACAAAAGCCCGAGCACCTCAGGAGTCCCTTCGATGGTTATAGCTATAAATTTAGGCTTGTACTCGATAAAGCCAGGCAACTCCAGAAGAAAGGACGGGTCGCCTTTGGTGGTGATGAAAAAGGAGACGCCGTGGTCCATAAGAAGCTGTATCAGTCTTTTGACCTCTCGTTTCAATTCAGGTATGTCCTGACAGGGGTCGGAGATATTGGACAAGGAAATTGGCGGGCATAAAGTTAGCTTTTCGAGGTCCCTCTCCACTAACTCAGGCAAGTTGTTATAAATCAGGGTATCCTCGGAGTAGTTAGAGTAAATAGCTTCCCTGGCATAGCAGTAGATACAATCATGAAGACATTGGTTGGGCCCCGGTGGCGTGACATTGATAATCCAGCAATGGAAGCACTTCCGCTCTGGATGAGAGTAGGGGAAATCATGGAAGGTCGAGCCTTTCTTGGCTATTAACCTTACGGACACAATCCTATTTTAGCAGTTTGCTCGCTTCCAATGACAAATGACAAAGTTCAAATGCCAAATCAAGCTCAAAATCCAAATGAAAAAGAGGTAGGTTTGGCATTTAAGCATTTGGATTTAGGTGAAAGGATTTTGATATTTGGGCTTGTTTAAGTCTGTCCTGAGCGAAGTCGAAGGGATTTGTTTAGGATGCTGAAGGGGGCAGCTTCACGCTGCCCCCTTGTATTTTCATCGGCAACCGAGCAAAAGTCTTACGTCACTGTTACCGGGGTCACTCCGCTACGACGCCTCCGATTGCATCAGCTATGCCCCGGAGCATGTCGCCTACTGACTCGCCCAAGTCCGCGAAATCGGGAAGGAACTGTTCTATCGCGGCTTCGATAAGACCCGCGAGTCCATCCAGCACCGAAGCTGAGACATCAACAGCTATGACGCCTAACTCGTCAGACCAACCTCCCAAGTTGCTAGCCATTTGTCCCGTAGTGGCACAAACAGCCCGCCCCATGATGTCCTGGACACCGAGGTAAGTCCAGACGGCAGCTCCAGCCAGCGTCTTGGTCGTTTTCGCGGGCAGCGGCCCGCCATCCGGCGGCGTGTAGTCGCAGCATTCATCTTCCGCCCCCACCATAACAGGCACCATAAAAGTGACCAGTAACGCAAGAATAACACCTATACTGATTAACTTTCTCACCTGATCCTCCTTTCTAGGCTCTTAGCCCTCTTTATCATTATCATAGTCCTATTTTCTGACTTTTTCATACTATCTATCCCGTTTCATATGTTCGGCAGACACAATTGCGGAAACACTTATCTGGTATTCTCATTAGCCTCTCTCCGACCATAAAGCGTAGCTCCAATTTAATATGGCGACAACTGGGTCAACAAAGCCCACTTTCACCGCTGTTCTTAGGAAGTCGTGTCGCGAGATAACCTCGGCTATGGGAGGACTGATTTTATAATAGAGAGATACAAATTCAGCGCCTAAACCGCTGGGCAGCAAGACCACGTTCCTGAACTCTCTGAGGATGTCTATTTCCTCTGCTGTATCAGTACCGTAGACTGCCGTGGCGATGAAGCAAAATGGGAATAAGGATTCACTTGGGAGTGCAGCAATTGTCAGGCTGAAGTCGTAGTCTAATTCTCCGGACACCCAGGCGGCGGTCTGAGTTGCCTGGACGCCGGCAACTTTGAAACTGACTATCTTGCCCTCGTCGCCAAGCTCGCCCGGCACCACCAATTGGTATCCGCTCGTCGCGTTCACGGTCGTCTCGGCCTTTTTAACGCCGTCCACCAAAGCCTCCACCACTGTCCCTTCCGCCACCGGCCCCGGCGGGCTGATGACGCTTACCGTCCCCTCGAAGAGGTGGGGTAGTTGGGGTGGTGGTTCCAGATCGTTGGCGTAGGCCGGCAGGACGCCGCCGACGAGGAGAACCAGAGCCAGCAGGAGCCCCAAGGCCCCGGCCAGCCTTCCGGCCCTTCGTCCTCTCAAGCTATTTCCAGTTATCTGCGCTTTCATTATCCAATCACAGCGTTAATTCGCCAGGCTTTGCCGTCCTCCAGGTGGGAGGACATCAACCCTTTCGCCATATACCTCCCGTAGCTTCAACCATCCAGACAACGGGGTCAACCAGGAGCACCCTGACAAAAGACCTCAAAAAGCTGCTTCCTGATATGAAATCCGCGACCGGAGGGCTGAGCTTGTAGTACAGGGCGACAAATTGAGAGCCCGCGGTGCTTTCCAGCAACACCACATCCCGGAATTCGCGCAGTACATCAATCTGTTCTGCGGTCGGACTTCCGTAGGCTGCGGTGGCGATGAAGCACCCTAGCCCAGTAGTCGAAACCTCGAAGGTGGCGGTGACGGTTACATCTGCACCGGGCATTTGGAAGCTAGACGACGCGGCATTCGCATTACTGAATGCGCCCGCAGTCGCTGTCCACCTAACAAACTGGTAACCCGATGCGGCTGCCGCTTGTATGGTGACAACCTCACCTTCGTCGTACGGAGGAGCACCGGTGACATCAGTCGCCGTTCCACCCATCACAGGGGACGCTGCCATGGTCAGAGTGTAGGCTGCACCCTCCGCGAAGTTGGCGGTGACGGTTACATCTGCCGCGGGCATGGTGAAGGTAGTCGACGCGGCATTCGCATTACCGAATACGACCGCTGGCGCTGCCGTCCAGTGAGAGAAGTGGTAGCCCGTCGCGGGCACCGCTTTTATGCTCACTGCAACACCTGCTGCGTAAGGAGGTGCATTGGTCACGTCAGTCGCCGTTCCCGTACCGGCAGGAGCTACCGCCATGGTGAGGTCATAGGCAACCCCTGACAGTGTATCAATTGTCAGGTTGAATGGCTCGTCAAGTTGCCCCGACACCCAGGTTGCGCTCTCATGCGCTGTCACACCGGCAACCTTGAACGTCACCGTGCCCCCGGGGCCCGGCAACAGCAAGACGTATTTGCTCTCGGCGTCCACGGTCGTCTCGGCTCTCCACTCCGTGTCCACAAAAGCCTGCACCAGCGTCCCTTGGGGGACTGGCCCCGGCGGGGTGAGGGTGCTCACCGTGCCCGCGAACCCGTGCGGCATTTGCGGTATGCCATCGGCATAAGCCGGCAGGACGCCGCCAGCGATGAGAGCCAGGGCCAGCAAGAGCCCGAGGGCTCCCGCCAGCCGCCCGGCCCTCCGTCTCCTTAAGCTATTTCCGCTTGTCTGCCCAATCATAATGTAAACACCTTAGAGCTTACGGATAAATATTTCCGTTTACTGAGAACGGGATGAAGTAACCTGTAGTCGGCGTCATCACAACTGGGGTCCCTGGCATTCCTGTAACCCAGCCCTGGGTCGTGGCATCCCAACTGTACATCAGGCCGTACAGGGGCGCGCCCATGACCCAGAAGTTCCACAGGTAATCATCGTCATCCCTGTTCACCATGGACCTGAAGCCGACCATGTTCCAGCCCTCGCAGACCGCATAGGCCGATGGTGCATCCGGCGGCATTGGCTCCGCGTTGCCCCATATCCACCACGTCCCAAGGGGGGCGCCCGCGGCGTGCGTCAAGTTATAGACACTGCGAATCCAGTACGCCTTGCCGTCCTCGATGTCAGTGAGGGTCTCAAACGAATTGGTCTGTCCCTTCACGTACCACGTGTCTGAGCAGCTGTCGTAGTTCCAGATGCTGATAATATCGGCCGCTACGGCTGGATGTAAAGAAGCCAGCATTGCATCGACATCTGAGTCAAAGGGCACGAGGGGCAGCGAGATGAGGTTCCATTTCCTGGAGAGATTTAGCCCAAAGGGGTCCTTCCACTGGTGAGCCGTAATCTCCATGCAATTCTCAGCGATTATCGTAGTACCCGGCGGTGCACACTCGATCTCGTACGGGCACTGTGCATAGACGCAGAGTTCATAATCGCCCACTAGGTCGAAGCTGAGCATTACCTCCCAGAGTTCATAGAAGGTCGTTCCCAGCGTGACGTTAATACCTGGGATGTAGGCTATGGAGTTGCTCAGGGGAAGGGGGTCGGGGAGGGACAGTGTGGACCAAGTGCCGTTAATGGCAAGGGTGACATGAGAGCCCGGCACAGCCTTGGTCAGCTGGAACCAGACTGTCGCGTTAACGCATGGAGCGAGGCAGCCCGGAGGAGCGACGTTCTGCAAGGTCAAATTGAAGACGTTCATCCAGGTGCCCGTGGTCGTGCATAGACTGCCGTAACCAACCTGCCCGACGAGGCCCGCCTTGAACGGCGGAATAAAGTCCGGCGCTATGCCCGGGTACGTAGGGCCGAAGTCCTTAATGAACTCGTAGGTGGAATACTTCGGCACAATAGTGTACTCGCTGGAAGCGACAGGCGTCACGTCAACTGGAGCGCTCGTGCTGACATACAGTTTGTATTTGCCAGCGACCGGATTCACGATGCCCGCAGCTGGAGGTCCTAAAACTTCATTGAAGAACACCCAGACTACAGGGTCTACTAAGGCGACAACGTGGACCGGCGAGTAGAAGGTCACACTCTGTCCAGCAACCGTAACCCAGGTTGTGGGAACAATCGCCATGCCTGCAGCATTGCCAACTTCAATGTAGTTGGTTGATGAGTTGAATACTGCGGGGACAGCTGTGTCGACAGGGAATGTGATGGTGACGGTAGTCGTTCCGATTACGAGGTCGCCAGTTACGTTGAACGTGATGTTATATGTCGCCATGTTGTACTCGCAGTAGTCATTGAGGACAACATCCGCCTTGGTCACGTCCGCCGATGCCGGTGTAGCCATCACGGTCAGGCTCAGCACCAGCCCCAGAGCTATCAGAATACTGATTATCTTTTTCACTTCTTCTTTCCTCCTTTCATGTTCTCAGGCTGTTTGATTTTGTTTTTGTAGTTGCCTGATTCATCGATGCTCGGTTGCCTGGTGGGCAACTACATTACGCAAACAGCCTCTTTCCGATTTTTGTGTTTGTTTTCACTTGTTTTGTCTATTTTCGCTCCACCCCAGGAAGATTTGAGGTGTTGTTTATCGCCCACGACCGACCGCCACCCTCCTTGTGGGAGAATGCTCCATGGGCAGAGATAGTAGTCCTGTTCGTCAGCCCCATCCACCCCCTTCCCTTGCCAGCGGGACAAACCAAGCCGTAAGACAAATCGGGTGATGCTTTCCCGACCATCGCCAAAACTAATGAAGAGACCGGCTCCTGCAGGTCTCTTCCCCAGATTTTTGTAGCTGCCTGATTTATCAGGCGCGGTCGCATTTTGTCATTGCGAGCCCCGACTTGTCGGGGCGTGGCAATCTCATTTGGCTCCCCACCGAGATTGCTTCGTCGCTTCGCTCCTCGCAATGACAGAGGGGCGAGCCCAATAAATTGGGCAACTACATTCTTTAAACAGTACACGCGCCCACTTTGATAAGAGTTCACCTTTGCCGAAACCTCCCTCGTCCAGTCCGGGAGCCGACTCTGGCCTGTGCTAAGCTGCTTTACCACCTGCATTGTCGCCAACTCCCTTCTCCCCCTCGGTCTAGGCATCTTATCTGCCTTGGCACCGCTCATCGGTCATTCCTGTGGCCGATTTCGGCAATGCCTTCAGCTACATCCTTTTCTGCCCCTTGACCAAGAATTCCCTTGTTTCTTTCGGCCACCCCTTCCCAGCCACTGATCGGAGCTTGTCTGGCTGCTCGACTCGTGCTGGTGTAAGGGTTTGGTTTTTCCGAAAGCGTGGTCAAGTGGTCAATATTATATTATCACTCCCGCACAGTCAAGACTTTTCCGAGATTTTTTGGAAAACACGCCTGCCGCTCTCCCGGTGGCGGGCTCCCGGTCACATTCCCCTCGATTCCTGTACCAGTGCCCGCGCTACTGCCGACTCTCTATTTCGGCTTGCCACAAAACCCCTTGTCACAAGCGCTAACCTAAACCTCGGTTAAAAGCATACCACCCTTGGCAAGTTTTGTCAAGTAGGTGTACTCGTTCAGTACCTTAGTGACACTTCTTTTTTGTCATTGCGAGGAGCGATAGCGACGAAGCAATCTCTAAGCGAGGTCCCTCAGTCCAACTATAGCAGACTCCAGCTTCACAATGAGATTGCCACGCCTTCGGCTCGCAATGACACGGAAGGTTATTACCCAATGTTACAAACATATAAAGTGTCACCCGTCTATTTGAACTAGATCAGTAGGTGTCCTGGCTCTATCTGTGGGAAAACTTTTTCATAAAGATTTATGGTGGTAAGAGCCCCTGAGCGGAAAAATTGAGGGAAAGGTTTTACCATCATGGCTTAAGAGACAAGAAGATGGTACCACAACGCTGCTGGGGCTTAAAGACTGCCAAGCAGGGAGGTGGTGGGGGTGATGATAGGGTTTGACAGAGAGCCACACATGCCTTGCCTTGACAAACCTGTCAAAGTGAGGATATTATGTTAATGGTACGTTCATGTTGGTGTGATAAGCTTAAGATGAAGTACTAGAGTACTAGAAAAGTGAGGGATTTTCATTATTTTTAACGACTACGTATATGACCAAGGTAATAGTTAAAATGTAGTTGCCCAATTTATTTTACCCCTTGGTTGGGGAAGAGTTTGTTGGGCAACCGAGCCCGATGAAATCGAGGCAATTACAGAAATGCCTAAAATTGAACAGCCTCTTTTAAGCGAAAGAAAGGTGGTAGCAGTTTAGTTTTCCTCAAACAGGCATATAGTTCGCCAAATTCTATAGGTTTGTCCAAACACACTTTTTGGGGAAAGCTTACCTGCTACGAGAGTTGAGAGTGCGCATAAAGCGAATACGGGCTCCCATTATAGCCGGGCTTTTGTTGGTGATGCTGATATTGCCCCAATTGGCTCTGGCCGATCCCGGGGATTCCATTAGCCTTTTCCCTGGTTCTGGGCACTGCGGCGACCTGATCGAAGCAACGGCGACTGTTGAGGCACCCGGCACATATCGTATCTGCTGGAATTCTCGCACACCAGAGTATCGTGTAGGGACATTCACAGCATACGCGGCTGGAAATCACACCACCGCGTTCTATGTTCCCGAAACTGTGAAAGGCATTTATACTGTTTATTTAACCGGAGAAGATTATTCCGAACTAGCGAATGCTGATTTTGTAGTCTCCCCTTCCGTACAGATTGACCCCGAGGAGGGACCGGTGGGCACGGGAGTAACCCTCAGCGGCTATGGTTTTACGGCCTCGCAGGACATCCGCGTTAGCTTCCTGGACACGGTAAATACGGGTAAGGCTAATACTGTGGGTAGCTGGACGGTATCTTATACCATCCCGGCCACCCCCGGTGGCGGCTATATCTTCGAGGTCGAGTTTCAGGAAGGTGCGGTATGGTACGATTTGGTGGGCAAGTATTTTGAGGTGACCCCCGAAATCACTGTCGATAAAGATTCGGGAACGGTGGGGCAAACGGTTAAGGTAGACGGTACGGGCTTTGCCAGTGACGAAGAGGACATTGAAGTTACCTTCGATGGGGAGGTGGTGAAGACAAACATCTATGCTGATGAGGATGGCTCCTGGAGTGCCACCATCGTTGTTCCTCCTCTCCAGGGCGGCCGCTATATCATTGACGCCTCAGGAATGTTGACCAGGGCTCGTGATGTAGATGATGTTGATTTCATCGTGGGCGCTGGCATATTGGTTGAGCCGGGTTTGGTTTATGTGGGTGAGACGATTACCGTTACCGGAGGTGGTTTCGCACACGGGGAAACGGGCATCAGGGTTACCTTTGAGGGGACGGTTGTTGCTACGGGTATCACCGCTGATATAGATAGTACTTGGGAATCTTCCTTTGTCCTGCCGGCCAGCACCTTTGGCAGTCATACTGTTTCGGCTTCCGGTGACATAACCAAGCCTGCTGTGACGACTACCCTCACCACTAAAGCCAAAATAGAAGAACTCAGCCCGGTTGAGGGAGCTCCGGGCGACTCCGTTACCCTCAGCGGCAGCGGTTTTCACGATAATCAGGAATTAACGGTGACTGTTGGGGGGGTTACCGTGCCAGGGGATGTGCACACCCAGACCAATGGCAATGTTGTCATTAATTTCCGCGTGCCAGCAAGCCCTGTGGGCAAACAGACGGTGATAGCGACTGATGAGGGTGGGGCTACTGCCTCAGCTGACTTCACGGTAAAGGAGAAAGTCCTACCAACTCCACTGCCCACCTCGCCCGAAGACGAGAGCAAATTGAGGTCGGGGAGGGTAACTTTTGAGTGGCTAGGGATAACGAGTGGCAGCAACATCACTTACATCCTGCAGATAAGCGAGACTGCTGATTTTACCTCCATTTTCCAACCCCAGTCAGGTATTGAGGAATTAAGCTACCAACTAACTGAGGAAGAGACTTTACCCAAGGGTACCTACTACTGGCGGGTTAAGGCAGTGGATGATTATGGCAACGAAAGCCCGTGGTCGGATTCTCGCAAGTTCACGGCATCCCCGATTCCAACCTGGGTATGGGTAGTAGTGGGGGTGGTAGTGCTGGTCGGGCTCATGGTCGTGGCCTATCGAGAAACAAAATTCAAGGTAACGGAATAAGGGGAGTGGGCGGGTACAAGACCCCCTACGACACTAAAAAAATGACAAATGCCAAAGCTCAAATGACAAATAGGAGCAGTTTTAGCATCTAGGCATTTGGGTTTCAATTGTAATTTGGATTTTGATATTTGGATTTGTTTAGAGTTTAGACATCAGGGTTTAGGATTTTGTAAGATTGTTCAGGATTTACAAGGGCGAGAGTGAATTGTAAGGAGTTTAGCAATCGAGTATAGTAAAGCATGCGGAGCGCCATGAAAAGGAGCAAGGCGAATTTGTCCCGGTGCACTAAGGAGGGTAAGACGATATGGGCTGTTTAATAATCTTACCGTTAATAGCGGCCATCACAGTTATGGGTGCATGCATAAGCTCTTTGATGGGTTTTTTTCTGGCTTCTCTCGCAGCCATGGCTACGTCACTGACTGGTCTGATAGCTCTCGTGCTGCTGATATGAGTCTAAAGCGGAATATGTGGGGCGCCATGAAAAGGAGCAAGGTGAATTCTTCCAAGCGTCCTATGGGGGGTAAGACGATATGGGCTGTTTAATAATCCCGTTAGCAGCGATCGTCGTAGCCATGGGTGTAGGGATAAGTACTTTGACGGCTTTTTTTATGGGTTTGGCCACGATCATGGTTACATCCATGTCTGCTTTCATAGCTTTCCTGCTGGTGCTAATATGAGTCTCAGGTAAAGTATGTGGGGCGCCATGAAGAGGAGCAAGGTGAATTCCTCCAAGTGTCCTATGGGGGGTAAGACGATATGGGCTGTTTAATAATCCCGTTAGCAGCGATCGTCGTAGCCATGGGTGTAGGGATAAGTACTTTGACGGCTTTTTTTATGGGTTTGGCCACGATCATGGTTACATCCATGTCTGCCTTCATAGCTTTCCTGCTGGTGCTGATATAAGTCTCAGGTAAAATATGCGAGGCGCCATGAAAAGGAGCAAAGTGAATTTGTGCCGATGCGCTAAGGAGAACGAGACGAAATGATGACTTGTGCGGGGCTCCTCGCGGTAGCCACGGTTATTTTCCTCATAGGTTCTTTGCTAATTCTCGCGCTGATACCGACAGTTCTGGCAATCTTTCTGTTAGCCGTGGTGCTGACAGTGGCAGGTATTATTTTCACATGGCGCATCATCTATCCCTGGCTGGTGCGGATGGGAAGGTGGGCAGCTCGACCAATAAACATCATCTTTCTTCTCGTCGTGGTGGTGGTCGGAGAGCTTGTCCTGAAGTATGTTCTTGATCGAGCAGGTATCTCCGTTCCGACTGTCTCGATACTAGGAAGAGAAGTAACAGTCATAGGTATAGGCTTTCTGTTGTTCTTCCTCTTCCTGTTCTTACTGGGCTTAGTGGTATGGCTGGTGAGGACGTGGCGCTACACTTGGCCTCCTGCGAGAGATGTCTTCTGGGACATTTGTTTTCGTATTGGTGCCTTGTTCTGGAGAATACTGGTGGGGATTCCTCTAGGTATAGTCTGGTTTTTCTACCACCCTCCTCTACGCTGGCTAGTAGCAGCTCTCCTGTTTTACCTCAGGGGGATTTCGGCCGCAGCAGCCTGGTTTTTGTACAACCCCCCATTGAAGGGCATAACGATTGCCGTCCTTTTCGTTACACGGTTAATCGCTCGAGTTACGGCCTGGCTTTTATACAGCCTACCAATACGCTGGGTTGTAGGGGCGGTAGTTTTCATCCTCAGGTTGATGGCCCGCTTCATCAGCACCATAATTTATGGCATTGTGTCGTGGGGGCCTATCAAAGGCGTCAGAGGGGCACTAAGGAAAGGGCTAACCACGGAGAGCAAGTCCTATCAAGACTACAAGTATGCCCAGAATGAAGGTAGCGGCGCCGCCTAGCAAGCCAGCGACGTCCAGATGAGCAAAGAATCGGCTAAATATCTCCTTGCCAAAGGCCGCCATTCGGGGCGTTAACTTACCTGGTTCCTCAGGAGATTCCGGCGCCATCTCATTTGAGTTCCTATTAAACATGGGCAGTACCATTTTTCTCCACTCACGCGTCTCCCGATAGGCTACACCAGCTATTATTATGCCCACGATGATGAAAAAAATCCCTAAGATTAGCACCATCGTAGCTAGATTAAGGTCAACTATGCCCATTTTTCCCTCCTTTTCCCATCAAGTTTGTTTAATAATCCTTTCTGTCATTTTGAGCCCCGACTTGTCGGGGCAATCTCAATTTCGCTCAGGGTCGGGGTGACAATTAAACGCTCTCCCATCAAGCGAGTCTCAATTTATTTTAGCGTAGCATAGCTACTGCATGGTGTCAATAGCTCTCTTTTGCGGGAGAGTTATGCTAAAATCCAGCAAGGCTTCATATGGTGAGTGCTGACGAACTGAAATATTGGGTGGCTTTTTCCGGGATATCCGGGATTGGTCGGGTACGGTTTTCCCAGCTAAAAGAGTACTTTGGCAGTTTACAGGATGCCTGGAAAGCTCCCGAAGGCAAGCTAAAGCAAGCAGGACTGGATTCACGAAGCATAGATGCCCTGGTGACCCTACGCCCGAGAATCTCTCTGGACGCCGAGATGGAAAAACTGGAACGCCACAGGGTAAAGGTGTTTGTCTGTGACGACCCTCTTTACCCTTCGAGATTAAAAGAAATTTACGATTACCCCCCGGTGCTTTATGTGAGGGGTAGTCTCCCAGCCGAGGATGAGCCTTGCCTGGCCATAGTCGGTACCCGTCGTCCCACCATTTACGGGAGGCAGGTGACTGAAGAGATTGTGGCCGACTTAGCCCGAAGTAAAATCACTATTGTCAGTGGGTTAGCCCGAGGAATTGACTCTGTGGCTCATCGGGCTGCCCTGGATGCCGGGGGCAAAACTGTAGCTGTGTTTGCCTCAGGTCTGGATATCGTCTATCCCGGGGAAAATGCCAAACTGGCTCAAGCTATTATGGAACATGGCGCTCTGGTCAGTGAATATCCTTTAGGCGTCAAGCCTAGGGCTGAGAACTTCCCACTCCGCAATCGAATTATGAGTGGCTTGAGCCTGGGGGTGTTGGTGGTGGAAGCTGGAGAAAGGAGTGGGGCTTTGATTACGGCCCATCAGGCAGTGGAACAGAATCGGGAGGTCTTCGCTATCCCGGGCAGCATCCTCTCCCCGTCCAGCCAGGGAACTAACCGTCTTATTCAAGAAGGAGCTAAGTTGGTTCGCAATTACACTGATATTCTTCAGGAACTAAACCTGACCATCGTAGTACAGCAAGCAGAAATTAAGGAATTTTCCCCGGCCGAGCACTCAGGAGCTGAGTGCTCGGTTGAATCCGCTATACTAAAACAATTGAGCTCCGAGCCCAACCATATAGATGAAATTTGCCGCCGCAGCGGTTTGACTATGCCGGAAGTGAGCAGCACCCTAGCGATGCTGGAGTTAAAGGGGATAGCCAGGCAAGTGGGAAGTATGAATTATGTACTGGCTCGAAGGAATTAAGGCAGGTAAATCATGGCAAGTAAACTAGTTATCGTCGAATCTCCAGCCAAAGCAAGGACGCTAAACAAGATTCTCGGACGCAGCTATAGTGTCAAAGCATCTGTGGGGCATGTGCGCGATTTGCCCAGGGCAAGCCTCGGGGTAGATATAGACAGGGGTTTCATCCCCCAGTATGTCATTCCCGCGGAGAAGAAAAAGATAGTTGGCGAAATCAAAAAGGCGGCTAGTAAGGCTAGTTCTATCTATTTGGCTACTGACCCTGACCGCGAGGGAGAGGCAATTTCCTGGCACCTAGTACAAGCAGCCAGGCTGGGCAAGGATGACATACCCGTTCAGCGCGTAGTTTTTCAGGAAATAACCAAGGACGCAGTTCAAGAGGCCTTCCAAAGTCCCCGCTCTATTGATATGAACCTGGTGAATGCCCAGCAAGCCCGGCGTATCCTCGATAGACTTGTGGGCTACAAGCTGAGTCCACTCCTGTGGAGAAAGGTGCAGAGGGGACTTTCCGCAGGCAGGGTTCAATCGGTGGCTGTGAGGATGATTGTTGACCGCGAGCGGGAGATTCAAAACTTTATCTCCAAAGAGTACTGGATTATGGAAGTTGAGCTGGCCCCGCCTGAAGAAAAAGAAGCGAGTTTTAAAGCCAGGCTGTTCGCCCTAGCCGATGGCACCAAGCTGGATATTGGCAATAAAGATGAAACAGAAAGAGTTACCGCTGACTTAGAAAAGGCTGGATATGCAGTTAAGGCGGTGGTAACTAAACAGGTAGCTCGTCAGCCGGCCCCGCCTTTTATCACGAGCACCTTGCAGCAAGAGGCCTGGCAGAAGATGCACTTCACCGCTGGGCGAACTATGGCTGTTGCCCAGCAACTTTACGAAGGCTTGCCCTTGGGCAAGGAAGGCTCGGTGGGACTTATTACCTATATGCGCACCGATTCTACCCATGTGGCTGCCTCTGCCATAAGCGAGGCGAGGGAGTTTATCGGCGAGAAATACGGAGCCAAATTTCTCCCACCAAAGCCACGTAGTTTTGTCAGGAAAGTAAAGTGGGCCCAGGAAGCTCACGAGGCAATTCGACCCACCAAAATTTACCGCCAACCAGAGCAACTCAGGCCATTTCTTAATCCAGCTCAGCTAAAGCTCTACGAGCTTATCTGGAAGCGCATGGTCGCCAGTCAAATGTCAGCAGCTTTATACGACACAACCAACGTGGAGATAGAGACAAGCAATGCTGCTGCGCGCGAAGCGATTGGGTCCCCAAAAAGCTCGCCAAATTTTTTGGGTGAAAAACAACCTCAAGGATATCTACTCAAAGCAAGTAGCTCTGTGGTTAAATTTCCTGGTTTTATGGTTGTTTACAGCGAAAGCAGGAATGAAGATGAACGAGGAGAAAGCTCCGATTTCATCGGGGTTTCCTTGCCCAAGCTGAGAATTGGAGAGAAATTGATTTACATGGGAACCTTTCCCGAACAATGTTTTACCCAGCCGCCACCCCGCTACACTGAGGCCACATTGATAAAAACACTGGAGCAGAAGGGAATCGGACGCCCCAGTACCTATGCCCCTATCCTGTCCACCATTCAAGAGAGAGATTACGTTAACAAAGCCGATGGCAAATTCCACCCTACGGAACTAGGGATAATTGTCAACAAAATCTTGACTGAGCATTTCCCTAAAATCGTTGACCCTGGTTTCACAGCTCAGATGGAAGAACAACTAGACGAAATAGCTCAGGGTAAATATGAATGGATAGCTGCTTTGCAGGAATTTTATCCCCCCTTCCAAGATATGTTGGATAAAGCTTGGATAAATTTAGAAAAGGTTAACATGACCCAGATGAGTGAGGAGACATGTCCCAATTGCGGTCGCCCCATGGTCATAAAGGTCGGGCGTTTCGGTAAATTTCTCGCCTGTAGCGGCTATCCTGACTGTAAAACAACCATGGCCTACGTAATTAAAACCGGAGTTCCCTGCCCCCAGTGTGGCGGCGAGCTCGTGGGAAAAATCAATAGAAGGAAGAAAATGTTCTATGGTTGTCGCAACTTTCCCCAATGTCAATTCGCCATAAACCGCAGGCCAATAGCTCAGCCTTGCCCTGACTGTGGCAATCTTCTAGTACAAGACAGAGGGGACTGGGCTAAATGCGTGGCTTGTCAACGTAAAGTAAAACTATCCGTGCCGGAGAAACAAAAAGAGGAGGTAGCCTTATGAAAATTCTAGTTATCCATGGACCAAATTTGAATATGCTGGGCAAAAGAGAAAAGTCAATTTACGGAGAAAAGACCCTGGACGAAATTGATGCCCTACTGAAGAAAGAGGGCCAGTCCTTAAATGTCGAGGTGGTGACATTTCAGTCTAATCATGAAGGGGCGCTCATAGATTTTATTCAAGAGCAAGCAAATTCCGCCCATGGCATAATAATTAACCCTGGTGCCCTCACCCACTACGGATTTTCTCTGCTTGATGCCCTGGCTGACAGCAAGTTACCGGTAATTGAAGTCCATTTATCCAATATTTACCGCCGTGAGGAATGGCGCGCCAGGTCTGTAATTGCCCCCATAGCTGAAGGGCAGATAAGCGGCTTGGGCTGGAGGGGATATATTACTGCCTTGCAGGTCTTGGTTGGCAAGCTGAAAGCGGAGTCTTCACGTTAGGATTTTAAACTTCCTTTATTTGCCTAGCCGGCTGCTCCGCAATAGCCTGTTGTCTCGCGACAGCTATCTGGTTCTTGCCAGTACATTTGCCAATATAGGACAGTTTACTATTCTCGTCTCCGATGTAGTAGACACTCACTTCATCTACAGGAGACTTTATCTGGAAGTGGCAAAAGGGCCGCTTCCATTGACGTTCTCAGGATTGGCGTTTCTTAAAATCTTCTAAATCAAGCGTATTTATGAAATCCTTATATGCTGATAGCCCTCTCAGCTCTTGTTCATCAACTTTAGCTTCAGAAACAGGTTTGCCTGTTTCCTCTTCAAGTATAATGCCCGCTTTTTCCAACACCGATTCTTCAGCATATATTGGGGCCCCAACTCTTACAGCCAAGGCCAATGCATCGCTAGGTCGAGAATCAATATCTAATTTAACACCATCAACGCTGAGAGCAAGTCTGGCATAGAAAGTGTCTTCCTTAAGTCCACTTACCACAATATAGTCAACTGAAGCCCCCAGGGTAGAAATTACAGATTGCAACAAATCATGCGTCAAAGGGCGAGATAGCTCGACATTTTGCAGCTTTACGGCAATAGCATCTGCTTCAGCAGGACCAATCCAAATGGGTAGATAACGATTAGTCCCCTTCTCCTTTAAAATCACCACCCTTTGATAATTCATCAAGCTAACTCGGATGCTGTCAATCGTCATCTCTACCATGCTATGCCTCCTTTGTGGTGTTTATTTTACATCCATAATCCTAATTAATCAATGAGCACAAGTCAACTATACAGGCTCAAAAAATTAAGTTTCTTTCCAGATTGCCATAAATTCTCAGACATTAGATAATTATTGTGGGGGAGCCATGGCAAAACTTATCCTGGCAAGACACGGTGAAACCGTGTGGAATGTGGAGAAGATATATCGGGGGAGAACGGATGTAAATCTGGACGGAGTGGGCATTAAGCAGGCAGAGCTATTGGGCAAGTATTTAAGCAATTGGGAATTAGAGGCTATTTATTCCAGCCCCTTAAGGAGGGCGCTAGACACGGCAAATATCATTGCCCGTTATCAGAAAATCGGCGTAAACATTGCCGAGGGCCTTATAGATTTCGATTATGGGGAATGGCAATCTCTGCCAGAGCAAGAAGCGAAGAGGCTATATCCGACTCTCCACAACGAGTGGCACAATAATCCTCACAAGGTAAAAATGCCCGGCGGAGAGAGCCTGGAAGATGTAAGAAGGAGAGCTATCGAGGTAGTTAATGATGTACTTTCCAAATATCAGGGGAGCGTAGTATTGGTATCGCATCGGGTTGTGAACAAAGTTCTGATATGCTCCTTACTGGGACTGGACAACTCATACTTCTGGAATATCAAGCAGGATGTTGGCGGAATCACGATTTTCAATTATGTAGATGGGCGTTTCGTCTTGACCAGGCATAACGATACTTCACATCTGAAAGAGTTACAAAAATCCGTACTTGATGATTTTTAAGCGAGCCCAGAGGGATTTGAGCTCACACTCCCCGTTCCTCCGACAACTGTTTACGTCTAAGAAGTCAAGTAGGATTCGTCCGAAAAAAAGAAAATGTACCTTAACCCCCTCCGCTCTTCAAGAAATCGTGCGTACTCTCGGGCATAGTTCTCTTCAGTCATGGTTCCTTGAACCGAATGGAGTGGCGCCGAAGTGCTCGATATGCTGCTGCCGTTACTCACTAAAGGGGATGCCTGCTTGATTTATGCCATTTTTAGTTCTGAAGTACAGTTCGGGCAGCGACTGGCATTAATAGGAATAGAGGTAGCACAGTAAGGGCATTCTTTCGTTGCCGGTGCGGCCGGTTCCTCTGCCTTTTTGCGAGCTTGCATCCTGGCAACTGGACGCACGATTAAAAAGAAGACGACCGCTGCTATTATCACCAGGTTAACAACAGTAATTATGAAGGCTCCGTAGTTGATTGTAACCGCCCCGGCAGCTTGGGCTTCAGCCAGAGAAGCATACGGCCCGGGAATTAAACCTTCTTTAAGGACAACGAAGAGGTTGGCGAAATCAACGTCGCCCAAGGCAAGACCTATGGGCGGCATAATAATGTCTTTAACAAATGAGTTTACGACTAAACCAAAGGCGATACCGATGATGATGCCCACGGCCATGTCAATCACGTTGCCTCTCGTTATGAATGCTTTGAAGTCTTGTAACATCCTTGTTTCCTCCTCTCTGTTTTCCTTGTCATCCATCTTACAACGGCCTTGCTACATTATCAACACCTTTTTCAGGGGACACCATATCTATTCCCTCGGCCTCTCCTGGATTCCTGTGAGATCCATCCAGGCAAATCGAAGATTTTGTAAGGTATAAAAGAGTGAAGTGAATTTCCTGTGTGAGTACAGGATGGACCTGCGCTATGATGCGCGCCTAGAGGGATTTGAACTCACGACTGAATGAATACACTAATTGGCTCACTCTGAGTGCCAGTCCTCGTCACGATAGAAACTCACACCAACGAGACCCGGTCCCATATGAGTCCCCAGCACCGGTCCCATCTCCAGAAAGCGTAGCGCAACCCAATTAAAGTTTTCACGAAGCTCTTTCTCTAATGCGCGGCCTGCATCGGGGACATGGCTGTGAGCAACCCAACCATGAAGGGAGATGCTCCCTTTCACCTCTTTCTCCACAAATCCTAACATATACTCTATGGCGTGGGCCCTGGTTCTTGCCTTGTTTAAGACCTTGACTTCTCCACCCTCCTGGGTCAGAACAGGCTTAATCTTCAGCAGGGTACCAACCAGTGCTCTAGCTGCCCCAATCCGCCCTCCCTTCCAGAGATACTCTAACGTATCAAAAGCACCGACAACCTTTATGCATTTGTTTAGTTTTTCTATAGAAGCCGCAATTTGGGATAGCGTCTCTCCCCTTTCCGCTGCTTCGGCAGCAGGGGAAATTAACATTCCTGTGGCTATAGTTAACGAGTCCACTATCTCAATTTGAGCCTGGGGAAGCGCATTTTTGGCAGCCAAAGCTGAGGCACAAGTTCCGCTTAATTTGCTAGAAATATGAAGGGATAGGATAGGATGTCCCTTCTCTGCCAGCTCGCGATACACTCTGATAAAGTCGGCAACAGAAGGTTGTGAAGTAGTAGGCAGCTTTCCGCCTTTGGCTAGCCTTTGATAGAATTCCTCGTTAGTAATGTCCACCCCTTCAGCAAAAACCTCGCTTCCAAAGGCAACCCTGAGCGGCACAACACGGATATCATGTTTGGCGACGACCTCTGGCTCAGGGTAGGAAGAGCTATCGGTGACGATTTTAACTTTAGCACTCAAGTCTTCACTCCTCACCAGCGAAGCACGTAGTTAAACTCTGAAGCTAGTAATAGTTTAAGTTTTCCAAAATGTGCCCGGTAATCTACATAGCTTATAGTATATTAATCTACACGCTGTCAAGTGAATGCTTGGCACCATGAAAACCATGTGGTACTTGACGTTTCTGTTGATCTAGATGATAATCACAGTGACTGGGGGTCGGATATTCAACTGCGTAACTTCTAATTGTATAAGCAAAGCAGGCATCGTTATGCTAACACAAGTGTCTGCTCAAGAGTGGGGGAAATACAATATCAGGGCGAATATGATTACCCCAGCTATTGTTAAAACTTGCTTTTTTGAGCTGATATGGGGCTATCTTGGCAAAACGAAAGCGGAACGAATAGACTATTGTGGCTAATCCAATCAAATTCGGCACTGATGGGTGGCGAGGGATTATCGCCGAGGATTTCACCTTCGACAATGTGCGCATCTGTGCTCAGGCCGTAGCAGAATATCTCAAGCAAAATAGACTTGATAAGCAAAGCCTGGTCATTGGCTATGATACTCGCTTTGCCTCTGAGGATTTTGCTGCTGCCGCCGCTGAGGTGATAGCCGGCAACAATATCAAAGTCCACCTCTGCCTCAAGCCGGCCCCTACGCCGGTGGTGAGCTTTGCTGTCCCGGCTACTAAGTCTGCCGGGGCTATTGTGATAACTGCCAGTCACAACCCTGGTTCATGGAACGGATTCAAATACAAATCTCAGGATGGGGCTAGCGCCCCAGACGAAATTACTTCCCAGATAGAGGGAAATATCGCTTCCCTCACCCACACCCCCTCCCTTAAGGGGAGGGGGCAGGGAGGGGGTGTGAAAAGGCTTGCTCTGGATAAGGCCTTAAAGAAAGGGATTGTTGACTATGTAGATCCCTCTCCTGCTTACTTCGACCGCCTTAGCCACTTTGTTGACGTAGAAGAATTGCGCCGCCAGAAATTAAATATCATAGTTGATTCCATGTATGGTGCTGGCATTGGTTACTTTAAGACGGCCCTTCAAAATGGCAACTTAAAAATTACTGAGATTAACGCTGAAAGAAACCCATCCTTCCCCCAAATTCAGCCTGAGCCAATTGCCAAAAACCTGACCAAGCTTTCCCGGTTGGTCGTTGAGCAAAAGTCTGACGTGGGCTTAGCCACCGATGGAGATGCCGACCGTATTGGCATCATAGACGAAAAGGGGCAGTTTTTAACCCAGCATCAAGTTTTTGCCTTGCTTTGTCTCTATCTCTTGGAAGTTCGTGGTGAGCGTGGCGCCATGATAAAGACATTAACTTCCACCACTATGATTTCCCGCCTGGGGAAGCTCTTCGATGTGGCTGTTTACGAAACGCCGGTGGGTTTCAAATATGTCGCTCCCTTGATGATGGAGAAAAATGCCATTATTGGTGGCGAAGAGAGCGGCGGCTATGGCTTCCGCGGTCATGTCCCGGAGAGGGATGCCATACTTGCCGGGCTTTACTTCCTTGACTTTATGGTAAAAACAGGTAAGACACCATCCCAGCTCTTGGATTACCTTTACAGCAAAGTTGGACCTCACTATTATGACCGCAGGGATTTTCATATCTCCGCAGCTAAGCGCCAGACAATCCTGCACCGACTAAGCTCCAGCTCCCCGGACACCGTAGCCGGTTCAAAGGTGACCAAAGTAGATACCATTGGTGGTTTTCGCCTCTTCCTCGGCGATGAGTCCTGGCTGCTCATCCGCTTTTCCGGCACAGAACCGCTGGTCCGCATCTATGCTGAAGCTGAAAGCCTGGAAAGGGCAAGGGAGCTGCTGGATGAGGGCAAAAAGCTGATAGGCCTCTAAAGTAACCCAGCAAAAATTTGGCAGCATGTCAAAGAGCTGACATTCCTCCGGATTTTCCCTGCGCCATACCAAGCGCCTGGTCAAGAAATTATGAGAAGCCAGGGAGATTTCAGAACTCTTTTATTCCGGCGCCAATATCCAATCTAGAATAAATTCCCCCAGAATGTCAGAAATACCCGCTGAAGCTAAGATGGTTTTACTGGAGAATGTTCAATCACATGTAGGGGATGATGTTTCAGCTAAGTGCCTCTCGGGTTTTAGGCGAGTATGGCTCTTTTTACCAGTGTTTTTGTTATCTCGACTTTGTATGCGTTCATGGCGAGTGGTATTGCACCTGTGATCGCTGCCTCCGCTGCCGATTCTGCCGTTGCAGCATTGATGGCCTTTCCCTTGATTGCCTGTTCCACCATGGTTGCCCGGATTGGTGCTGGGGCAACTGCTCCCAGGGCTATCCTCGCATCCCGGCAGACTCCGCCGTCAATAGTGATAACCGATGCGATGCTGACGATGGGGAAATCAACGGACTCCCGCAGTCTGAATTTGGAGAATGTTTGCTTGGCTCCATCTGGCGGCTGAGGAACTTGGATTTCGGTTACCATTTCATCTGCTTCAAGGGTATTCCTCAAGGAACTGAAGAACTTCTCAATTGGGATTGTCCTGGTGCCTCCTGGTCCGGCAATCTTTACCTTTGCCCCCAAAGCTACGAGCACTACGCCCATATCCGACGGGTGCACCGAAACACAGTCGCAATTGAAGCAGCGATTTGCCTCTCCTTCAATTTCACCCAAACTCAGATCGAAAGCATCCTCAACATCTGTGCTCCTCTCAGCTACCGGAAGCTTCGGCATCTTCACCCGGCTTGTCTCTTTGAGGCCAGTCTTTTTGAATAAAGGCTTGTCTCAGTACCACAATACCAAAACGAGAGTTGGCTAAGCCTTTCTCGATGGATTCTCTAAGGCTATCACCTACTCTTAAAGAAAACTCATCATACCAAATCTTCAAACCTTCCCCTGCAAGTCTTTGGCATAATGCGCGAACAAAGATCTCTTTATCCTCACTCGCATGACAAACAAAAGCGGTATCGTTCCGTTTTGGGATATGAAAGGGAGATAGATGACAGAAGAAGAGAAACAGAAACTGAATGAAAAGCTAGCAATATGGGCAGGATTTAGGGATGTGGGATTTGGTTATTTTAGGAAGTATGGAGAGCCAGAACCTATTACTCTAATTCAAAGAGTTTACGGAGGCAAACTAACAAAGGCATTGAACTTCACCGATTTTCCCGATGCCTGCTTTAAGTGGCTTGTGCCAAAGTCCAAGATGGATACGCTTTGGATTATCAATAATTTAGACAGTCCAATACCAAAGATAGAATACTGTTTTGGCTTTACAAGGGGAAAAGATAATGACGTTGTTTGTTGGAGTAAAGACTTGCCAGTTGAGGAGTGCCTTTCGCCAATCTGCAAGACTCCTGCCCTAGCCTTTTGCCTAGCCGTTGAGAAGCTAATAGATAAGGAAGGGAAATGAAGTGTCATATCCCAAAACGGAACGATACCATGAATGTCGATTTGGAACCTATTGGTGTAGTGCACTCCAGTATTTCAAGTAATAAAGCTGAAAAAATACCGCTTCATGGCGTGCCAGCAGAGATTGAAGTTTTCGACAAATATCTCGATGCTTTGGATGGCATTGAAACAAAGAGCCACATCTTTGTCCTCTGTTGGTTACATAAGGCCGATCGGGATATACTAAAAGTTAAGCCCTGCAAGCGATTCTTTCCCAATGGGGTAATACCAGAGGGGGTAGCTGCCAGGGGTGTTTTTGCTACTAGAAGCCCCGCCCGACCTAACCCAATATCTCTCACCGTGACCAAACTGATTAAGCGTGATGGGAACCGGCTGAAGGTGATACTCGACATAGTTGATGGCACCCCCGTTATCGATTTGAAGCCCTACTCCACCGGTTGGGATTGCATCTTCAGTGCTCATGGGGGGGAAGGAAGATTCTCTAACAACGTGGCGTGCTATGCCAGCCTGCGTAAGGAAGCAATCAACTTCCATGGTGAGGAGTGCGCCGGGTTGGCAATGGGGGTCAGAATAGCACTGAAAGCAATAACGGGTTTGAAGATAAACTTGAGGGAGCAAAGGGTGAAGTTATGCGTGCGGGGAGGGGGCTGTCTAATCGACACCATGCAAGCGCTGTCTGGCGCAACCCTAGGCAATAGCAGACTCTCCATTGAAACAAACGACGGCTCTGGCGAATTTGTCGCCGTTGTCTCAAAAGATTGGAGCTTCAGGTTCAGTATAAAGCCCTATTCACACCTCACTCCGGCTCAGATAGCATCTGCGGATCCTGAACAACTCTTCACTTTGACTGAAGCAGTGAATGTTGACTTATCCCAGCAGTTGCCTTCGCATCAGGTCTCTAGTGAGACTGCTCGTTGTAGGTGAACCAAGGTCAGGCAGGACCAGTTGGTGTAAGCGATATATTGACTGGTGGCAGAAGCGCAGTTCAAGTGTTGGCGGAATAAGAGGGCTAAGATGAACGAGAAAAAGTCATAACCACCCCTAACCAAGAAAAGGTCTATGCGACTTTTAAATTATTTATTTTGAATATTATATGTGCTATTATAGTAAACCTGTTATTGGTGTTATCTAAATATTATTAATTATCGGAGGGTGTGATGCGGAAAGTAATCATTACATGTGCTCTTACGGGAGGTGTACAGAATAAGTCAGCAAACCCAAATTTACCTGAGCAGCCGGAAGAAATTGCGCAACAAGCTTACGAATGTTTTAACGAAGGTTGTGCCATTGCCCATATTCATGCCCGTGACAAAGAAGGTAAACCTACCGGTGACTCGGAGGTGTTCAAGGAAATTCATAATGCCATCCGTAGCAAATGCAACATGATATTGCAGGATAGTACTGGAGGCGGTCCAGGACTGACTTTTGAGCAGAGGTTAAGCTGCCTTGATGCAGCTCCCGAAATGGCATCGCTCAATTTAGGCTCAATGTTGCGGACTATTGGGAGCAGCGCAGGAACTGTCTGGACCAATCCTCGTTCCGAACTAGAGCGGTTTGCTCAGGAGATGCTGAATCGGAATATTAAAGCAGAAATGGAGATTTACCATCATGGTATGCTCCGGGAAATGAATAATTTCATTTCCAAAGAGTTGGTTAAGAAGCCCTATTACGTAAACTTTGTTATGGGTATGGTATACCAAGGAGCTGTGGATGCTACACCGGCTAACCTGATAAGCTTAATACAACTTCTACCACCGGATACGATATTCAACTGTTGTGCTGTGGGTGCTCCACAGTTGCAGATAACGACGCTCTCGGTCCTTATGGGTGGCCAAGCTCGTATTGGTATGGAAGATAGCATCTACTTATCAAAAGGGGTATTAGCACAAAGTAATGCTCAGCTGGTGAGCCGGAGTGTTCGTATTATCAGAGAATTGGGTTATGAAATTGCTTCGCCCGAAGAAGCTAGGGAGACGTTAGGTTTACCGAAAAGGTAACCAATAAATTGTTTTGGAGCGAGAAAATGGAAAAAACGAAAATTTACGATCTATCTTTGCCGTGGGGTGTCGATACGCCACTATGGCCTTTCCCCGGGCCAAGACCGGACCTTGTTTTTTCCCGCGGTGAGTACCTGGAACGGTTTCATAAGCGGAGTGTAATTTATACTGGTACGCTACACGCCGGGACACATATGGACGCTCCAATGCACGTATTGCATCCCAGCGAGGGCGGTATTATGCTGGATAAGATTCCCCTGGAGAACTGTTATGGCACTGGAATTATCGTTGATTTCCGTTATATGAAAAAATGGCACATTGTAACGGAAGAAGATTTAGAAAATGCTGAGCCGAAGATTCAGCGCGGTGACTTCGTAGTATTCAATACGGGATGGCATAAATACTGGCGATGGGACAACTACGCTTACTATAACTATTTTCCGGGCCTCGGGCCGAAGGCAGCGGAGTGGCTGGTAAAGAAAAAAGTCAAAGGCGTAGCGGGTACCTGGGGTGCCACCGACAGTCCTCTATGGCATTATAGGCTTGCCGAGACTATGCCATGGCTGGATAAAGAGTACCGCAGAGAGACCGGGAAAGACCCGGATAAGTTATTCCCGGAATACGAACCTTGTCACAGGCTGCTTATGCGTAACGGTATAGTTACTGTAGAAAACGCTGGCGGCGATATTGATCAGATTACTGGCAAGCGCTGTACTATCGCGGCTTTTCCCTTCCGCTGCGAAATGGCCGACGGCGGCATGGTGCGGCTAGTTGCTATTGTAGAGTAAGATCCGGTCTCAATCGCCTTGTGGTAAATAAAGGAGGAGGTTCCGATGTTTAGATTGGATGACAAAGTAGCTGTCGTTATTGGTGGGGCAGGGGGGCTTGGTGAAGCTTGTGCACTCGCTCTAGCACAGCAGGGAGCCAAGGTCGTAATAGCAAGCCGTACTTTGGAGAAGTTGCAAGATACAGCTCGAAAAATTCAATCCGTGGCCAACGCCGAAATTACGGCAATGCAGGTAGATGTAATTAGTGAAAGTAGCACTGATCATCTGGTAGAACAGATACTCCAGAAATTTCAAACTGTTGACATACTCGTAAATGCTCACGGCTTAAATGCCAAAATGCCCGCCATTGATATTGATTTCAACAAATGGGATGTATTATTTGCAACAAATGTAAAAGGTGTCATGGTTGCCTGCAAAAGTTTCGGCAAGGTAATGATTGAGAAAAAGAAAGGTAAGATTATTAATCTTTCTTCGGTGCGCGGTATTCGTGGTACTGACGGTGGTAACACCACCTATGGAGCTACGAAAGGTGCGGTGGATATGGTCACTCGTATGCTAGCGGCTGAATGGGCACCCTATAATATTAATGTCAATGCTATCGGCGCCTCTGTAGTAATGACAGAAGCTTTAAAAAAAGCGTTAACACCAGAGCGCCTGCAGCTATTGCTTTCTAAAACGCTATTTAAGAAATTTGCCACACCTCAGGATATTGCTGCAGCTTGTGTTTATCTTGCCTCCGCTGAGGCTGATTATGTTACCGGACAAATCATGTACGTTGATGGCGGCCTTACCGCAATCGGTTAAATCGCCTGCAATAATTAGCAACAGTAAAAGATGGGGAGGTAAAAATGAAAGTCGTTAGAAAAAACGAAGGTGTCGTATACGAAGCCCCTCTACATTTCAATGTATGGAGTATCCGAAAGTTATCGGACAAGGATACTCAGAGACTCTCGGTTAGCTTATCTCACTTCCTACCTAACGGGCATGTTGATATGTCAGGCTCACCAAGTGAAAAGATGTATTATATTTTGGGTGGCAGTATGGTAGTGAAGAATAAGGCGGGAGAAGAGGCTACTCTTCAGGCTGGTGATATCGTATATTTCGCCGGTGGTGAAGAACGAGAGGGTCATATCGTTGGTAATGAAGTTTGTACTATCTTAGTGTGCATAGTAAAAAGTTAAGGATATGATCGTGATTGAAGATATTCGTAAGATACTTGTAGTCGGTGCAGGCACGATGGGGCATGGGATTGCCCAATCATTCGCTCAAGAAGGCTATGATGTCTCACTGTTTTCCCGTTCTGAGCAAACTCTTGACCGGGCTAAAGCATTGATCAAGTCAAGCCTGGATACTCTCGCTCAGGAAGGTATGATAGACCGTAAACAGATTCCAGCTATAACCGGACGCATTAAAATGACCCGGTCTCTAGAGGAAGGTGCCCGAGACGCTGACATAGCCTTCGAAACTGTCGTGGAAAATCGAGAATCGAAGATAGAAGTATTTAATCAATTGGACAAACTGTGTCCGTCTAAAACATTGCTAGCCAGTAATACAACCTCTTTAAATGTATTTGATTTTATCAAGACATCTCGTCCTGGTAATGTTCTTATTGCCCACTGGTATACGCCACCGCAAATTATACCGCTTGTTGATGTAGTTAAAGGTCCGGAAACCAGTGAAGACAGTGTACAGGTAATGTTGGCTTTGCTTAAAAAGATAGGTAAAACTCCTCTCTACCTACGGAAATTCATCTCCGGCTATCTGATATCACGCTGGCAGATTGCCAATTTACGTGATATTCTCTATTTGATTGATAATGACATTGTTACGCCAGAAGAATTAGATATGGCCGCTAAGGCGGGGTGGGCAATACGGATGATGGTTCTTGGACTAATACAGAGAATGGATTTTGGCGGCCTTGATTTATCTGTTAAAAGTCTGGATAATCCATACGTCCGCAGTCAGATGACACCGCTGGACTACAAACCAGTAAAGGTATATGAGTTAGTTAAACAGGGACACCTAGGAATAAAGACAGGAAAAGGCTTCTATGACTACAAAGGTAAAAGTGAAGTAGAACTCTGTCAAGAACGGGACGTAAAACTTATTAAAATATTAAAAGCTTACAAAGAAATTGAGGGGTAACCCGAGAAACTGGGATTGAATCTGGCGATATAGTAAGTTATAATCTAGAAACGTCAGGGAGAAGAAGGCGGTTGGATCAGTACAATCAATGGCCAAAGGCAATAACGAACTTGATTTATTCTTTTACCCATCATCGGTGGCAATCGTAGGTGCTTCGGAAAGACTGAGTTCCTACGGTGCTAGGTATATTCAAACCCTTCTCGATTTCGGATATAAAGGAAAAATTTACGCTGTTAATCATACCGGCAATGAAGTCTTGGGATATAAAATATACCGTAGTGTGCTAGATATCCCCGACAATGTTGATCTGGCAGCTATTTGTGTGGCAAATCATTTTGTTCCCCGAATTATACAGGATTGTGTGAACAAGAAAATTAAAGCAGCGATTGTATTAAGCGCTGGCTTTAGTGAGTCCGGTAGTGAAGGGCGTTTATTCGAAGAGGAGTTGGCAAAGATAGCCGAACAGGGTATTCGTATTATGGGGCCGAATTGCTTTGGTACATATTGCCCTAATGGCGGTATTACGATACTTCCCGGTGCTGGTTTTCCCAAACAGGGAGGGGGTACTGCTCTAATTGCACAAAGCGGTCAGCTTTCAGAGATGATAACAGCACGTTCTTTTGGTGAAGGTATCAGATATTCAAAGGTTGCCAGTTACGGAAACGCCTGTAATATTAATGAAGCACATTTACTGGATTATCTGATTCAAGATGATGAAACAAAAATCATAACGTCTTACCTTGAGGGGGTAAGGGATGGACACCGGTTTTTTGAAATAGCTCGCCGGAATGTCGACAAGCAACCCTTGTTGTTGTGGAAGGCAGGATTGACTAATGTTGGAGCTGCGGCAGCAAAATCCCACACTAATTCGCTGGCAGGATCCAGCATGGTCTGGAATGCTTTCTACCGCCAGACTCATGCTATTAAGATAAACAGTCTGGAAGAATTAGTAGATACTAATATTGGTTTCTCGTGTTTGCCGGCTGGTTGTGGAAGGCGGATTGCCCTTATTAGCGGAGGCGGTGCTGGTGCGGTAATTGGTGCCGATGCTTCTGAAAACGCCGGTTTAATCATGCCTCCTCTGACTCCCGACGTCGATAAGCAGTTACGTGCCATACTGCCACCAGTCGGCACTTCAATCAAAAATCCCCTCGATATCGGCTTTCCGCATCCATCATCAACAGTATTACAGTCAGTTTTGGAAACTCTAGCAGCCAGTGACCAGACTGATGTTGTGGTAATTCGCCGTATCTTCTTCTCTATCGCGGTAAGCAAAATATTTGCAGGGACAGCGGCACAGTCCGATGAAGAACAACAGGCACTTCTCGAAATACCGATCAATATTAAGAAAAAGTACGGCAAACCGGTAATTATTATTTTGCCCGAAGAGCTGACTGGAGCCGATGCGATCAAACTGGAAGAGGAGCGGCGTACAATTCGTGACTACTTCTTTAGGAATGGCATACCTGTTTATCCGACCGAAAACAGGGCTTTCACAGCTATAGCACATCTGGCAGATTTTAAAGATAACAGGGATAAACATTACACGGCTGAAGAAAGTATTGTTGAGAGTAAAACAACTACTTATGATACTTTCTCCAGGATAAGCAGAGCATCGGTTTCTCCCATATTAAACGAAATTGAGTGCAAGGAAATTCTGAAAGAAGCTGGCGTTAATGTTGTAGAGACAAAACTGGCCAAAACGAGAGAGGAAGCTCTGGCTATCAGCAAGCAACTTGGCTACCCGGTAGTGATGAAGATAATATCACCACAAATTACCCATAAATCAGATATCGGCGGCGTCAAACTGGGATTGAAAACCTCTCTACAAGTAGGCAAAGCTTATGACAGCATAATGAATGCAGTCCGGAATAAAGCTTCTGGAGCGACGATTGAAGGCGTTTCGATCCAGAAAATGGCTCCTTCAGGTGTCGAACTGGTCATTGGCATGACTAAGGATCCCCAATTCGGTTCCATGTTGATGTTCGGTCTCGGTGGCATTTTCATTGAGGTATTAAAAGATGTTTCTTTCCGGATCGTACCGTTGTCCAGAGAAGATGCCAGAGAGATGATTCGCGAGATAAAAGGTTTCCGTTTGCTGGAAGGATATAGGGGTCAGCCTCCAGTTAATTTAACCTATTTGGAAGAGCTATTACTCAAAGTATCACGATTTGTAACGGATTGCCCCCAAATTAAAGAGATGGATATTAATCCAATTATTGCTTATGCCGATGGTGCTGTGGCAGTTGATGCTCGAATTATTCTCGAACCGAATAACGGGATTTCCGGTTAGTTTTGCTCTATAATATTATTTTAAAGTTTTACAAATAACTAGAAGGCTGATGATTTTAAGCAAATTGCCTTTTAAGACCGGTTTTAAACAACGAAGATGCTAAAACAAAATACTATCTGTTCTAATCCCGTCAAAAAGTATATCGAGCAGGCCAAGTCCTTTCACGGTTATGCTGCACCAGGGATAATTATCGGGGGGTTTATGGTTGACCTTGCCTACCGGCATCTACCTGAAGGAGTCCTGCTCGATGCCATCAGTGAGACACAAGTCTGTCTACCGGATGCCTTGCAATTGCTGACTCACTGTACTGTAGGCAACGGCTGGCTTAAAGTTATCGATTTAGGCCGTTTTGCGTTGACTCTTTACGACCCGGATAACGGTAACGGTATCAGGGTCTATGTAAATCCGGCCAAACTTGAAAAATGGCCGGAAATAAAGAACTGGTTCTTTAAACTGGTACCCAAAAAAGAGCAGGATACACAACGGTTAATGAAACAGATACAGGAAGCCGGGTCTGATATTTGTGATTATGAAAAGGTAAAAGTTAAACTCAATAAGGTGACTAAGAAGCACCACTCCAATCTTGGTATCTGCTCGCGCTGTAAAGAGTCATACCCGGTAGCGGACGGGGATGTATGCCTCGGCTGCCAAGGTAAAGCCCCTTATCTAAACAAATAATTAAGACTAAGCACGGATCTCATTATAAAAGGAGTGAACAATGTCAGAGAAAGTATTTATTAACTGTACCGGCGGCGGACCAATTCGGGTACATGTAAAAAACGGCAAAATCACTCGTGTCCGGCCGTTAGTCTTTGATGAAAATGATGCTCCTTCTTGGACTATAGAAGCCAGGGGGCAAAAATTTACCCCGCCTAGAAAGGCCTGTGTAGCCTCCTTTACTCTTACCGAAAAGGAAAGAGTATATTCCAAAGACAGAATTTTATATCCGTTAAAGCGTGTTGATTTCGATCAGAATGGCGAAAGACACCCGGAAAACAGAGGTAAATCGGGTTATGAGCGAATCAGTTGGGATGAAGCCATAAATATCGTCTCCGGCGAGATGAAACGAATCAGAAGTGCTTACGGACCGGAGGCTATAGTGTCCCGGGGTTCTTCTCATCATAACTGGGGTAATGTCGGTTACCGGAGCAGTGCCTGGGCACGGTTTTTCAACTTAATCGGTTTCACTGACATTTTAGATAATCCCGACAGCTGGGAAGGCTGGCATTGGGGAACTCCCCATGCTTACGGTTTTTTCTGGCGTCTGGGTAATCCCGAGCAATACGACCTGTTAGAAGACGCCCTGAAAAACACTGAAATGGTTGTATATTGGAGTAACGACCCGGATTCCACCCACGGCATTTACGGCGGTAACGAATCAGCCCTATGGCGTATCTGGATGAGAGACCTGGGGATTAAACAGGTCTTTCTCGATCCCTACTGTAACTATACGGCGGCGATTCACAGCGAAAAATGGATTCCTTCCCGACCGGGTACGGAAACAGCTCTGGCGATGGCCATTGCCTATGTGTGGTTAACAGAAGGCACCTATGACAAACAATATATCGAGACCCATTCTCTCGGATTCGATGAATTTAAAAACTATATTCTGGGTAAAGAAGACGGCGTAGCCAAGACCCCGGGATGGGCTGCTGAAATTTGTGATGTACCCGCCCGTAATATCATTGCTTTAGCCAGAGAATGGGCATCCAAGAGGACAATGCTATCCAGCGGCGTTAAAGGCGGCGAGGGTGGTGCCTGCCGGCAGGCTTACGCCACTGAATGGGCGAGAATGATGGTTTTCCTGGCAGCGATGCAGGGAATGGGTAAACCGGGGTCCAATATCTGGGGTACTACGCTGGGTCCTCCCTTTAACGCTACACTTGATTTTCCCGGTTATGCCCAGGGCGGCATCAACAGGTTAGCCAAAAAACCGGCGGTTAATCCGGTGAAACAGCGTATTTACCGCTTACTGCTGCCCGAAGCTATTCTGAATCCCCCGATTAAATGGATGGGAGATGGTTTCTGCGGCAACTCGATTGAACAACAGTTTAACAAATATGTATATCCCCTGCCCGGCTGTTCCGAAGTCAAAATGTTTTACCGCTACGGCGGCGCTTTCATTGCCACAATGACCGAGACTAACCGATGGGTCAGGATGTACCAGAGCCCTAAGTTAGAATTTGTGGTTAATCAGGACTGCTGGTGGTGCACCGAGACTAAATTTGCTGACATCATCCTACCCGCCTGTACAAACCTGGAACGTAACGACATCAGCGAATGGGCCAACGCTGGTGGGTATTCCGTACACGGAGCCGGTGCTTGTAATCACCGAGTTATCGTTTACCAGCAGAAATGTGTCGAGCCGGTCGGCGAATCAAAATCAGATTATCAGATTTTCTGCGAATTGGCGGAAAAGCTTGGAGTAAAAGAGGAGTTTACGGAGGGTAACACCGAGGAAGACTGGACCAAGATAATGTTCGATTCATCCGACCTTCCCAAGTATATCTCATTCGAAGAATTTAAGAAAAAAGGCTATTATATCGTACCCCAGCTGGAAAATTATAAACCGACGCCCACCCTGCGCTGGTTCTATGAAGGCCGGGAATGCGATACGCCGGACCTCGGTAATCCCAAGAGGAATACCGAAAAGGGGAAAGAGCTGGGCACTTACTCCGGCAAACTCGAGTTTGTCTCGCAAAGCTTGTTGAAGCACACCCCCGATGATGACGAAAGACCGCCGCTGGTTCATTACATTCCGAGCTGGGAAGGGCATCAGTCCGACCTGGCGAAGAAATATCCGCTGCAGCTTATTTCGCCTCATCCCCGCTATTCCTTCCACACCCAGCATGATTCTCACGTGCCGTGGCTGTCTGATATACCAGGCCACCGAATCTGGAAAGACGGGTATGATTATCAGGTAGTACGTATACATCCGACTGATGCGGCCGCCAGAGGTATTAAAAATAACGATATCGTGAAGCTATATAACGATAGAGGTGCCGTATTGTTAATCGCCCAGATTTCAGAAAGAATCAGGCCAGGCGTAGTGCATTCGTGCGAAGGCTCCGCTAAATACGACCCGCTCGAACCGGGTAAAGCCGGCAGTATTGACCGGGGCGGTTGCGTCAATCTGCTTACACCTTCCCGGATGCTCTCAAAGAACGTACCGGGAATGGCACCTAACTCATGTCTAGTCGAAGTATCCAAGTGGGAGGTTTAAGCAAATGACAAGATATGGAATGGTTATCGACATTACCCGGTGTAACGGGTGTTATAACTGCTTCATCGCCTGCCGTGATGAGTATTGCGGCAATGACTATCCTCCATATTCGGCGGCGCAACCCGATAAAGGCTCTTTCTGGATAAAAATTATCGAGAAAGAGCGGGGGAAATACCCCCATCCGGTAGGAGTAGCTTACACTCCAATACTCTGCCAGCATTGTGATGAAGCTAATTGTGTTAAAGCCGCTAAAAACGGGGAGATTTACCGCCGCGAAGACGGCATAGTCATTATCGACCCTGAGAAATCAAAAGGGAAGAAAGAATTAATGTCCGCCTGCCCTTACCGGGTCATCTACTGGAACGACGAAAAAAATATACCCCAAAAATGCACCTTCTGTGCCCATTTGCTTGATGCTGGCTGGAAAGAACCCCGGTGTGTCGAAGCCTGCCCCACGGCCGCTTTAAAGTTCGGCGACTTGGACGATCCGAACAGTGAAGTCGCCAAACTCGTTGCTACGGGCAAGGTCGAAATACTGCATCCCGAATACAATATGAAGGAAAAGGTAAGCTATATCGGTTTACCGAAGCGGTTTATCGCCGGCACGGTAGTCTTCGGCGATACGGATGAATGTGCGGATAAGGTCACTGTAACCATCGGTGACGGACAGGAAAAGAAAACGTTAAAGACCAATAATTATGGTGATTTTGAGTTAGACGGGCTGCCGTCCAATAAAGAATATACCGTTAGAATCAGCTATACTGGTTACAAACCGCAAACATTTAAAGTCTTCACCAGAGACGATGTATATATGGGCGATATATTTTTAACCCGTAAATAGCTATGGTCATTATAAATAAGCACACCAATAATTCCGTTTACTCATGGAAGCGATATTCCATTGCTTTCAAATAAAAGGAATTAGTATTGGCAAAAAAAGTGAGGCAGGAAAAGGACGACGGCAAAACCATCATCAAAGGACTGGGGTTTTGTTCTATCGCCGCCGACAGTAACACCGTTCAAATAGAGATTAAGGACGGTAAGATTGTCCGCATCCGGCCTCTTCATTACGACTGGAAATATAAGAATCTCAAACCCTGGAAAATAGAAGCCCGGGGTAAAACTTTCCAACCCCAGATGAAACCGCTCATCCCCCCTTACAGCCTCGGTTATAAAAATCGGGTTTTTCCACCCAACCGGGTGCCCTATCCAATGAAAAGGGTGGATTGGGATCCACAGGGGGAAAGGAATCCGCAAAACCGGGGTACCAGTAAATATGTCCGGATTAGCTGGGAAGAAGCCTTAGATATCATTGTCAGCGAAATCAAACGGATCAAGCAGCAATATGGCATGGAAGCTATTCTCTCCCAGTCGGACGGACATGGTGAAACGATGGCGATAAATGCGGCCCACGGCTGCCACCGCAAGCTCCTGCGGTTATTAGGTGGTTATACGCTGCAAACCCGGAATACGGACAGCTGGGAAGGCTGGTACTGGGGTGCCAAACATGTCTGGGGTTGCGAGAATCTTGGTCAGATGGTTCCGGTCACTAACGTTATCTCCGACGTATCTAAAAACACGGATGCCATCTTTTTCCTGGGGCTGCGACCCGGAGACGACTCCCTGGGGCTTCGACGGCCAGTTGGCCAGTCGGTTATGTTACTGGTTTACGGAAATCGGGATTAAGTCTATCTACGTCAGCCCGGATTTGAATTACGGGGCGGCTGTCCATAGCGATAAATGGATTCCGATACTGCCCAATACGATTGTAGATGCCCGCAAAGGATAATAAAATACTCTTAAAGGAGACGATCATGACAATTCAGGAAAAATACAAAACCAGACTCCGTACCCTCGGGGAATGCGTCAGGTTTATTCAAAACGGCGACAGCATCATAACGTCCGGCGCTGCAGGCGAACCAGCCGTGTTTCTACGGAGTATTCCGGAATGGGGACATGGTGTGGAGGGAGTCACCATACACAAAAGCCGTGAGCTGATGTTCGATTACCTTCGGGATCCGACATTGAAGGGTCATATACATACCGTCGGTCACTTTTTTTCCGAGAACCTTCGTGAGGGTTATCAGATAGGCACGTGTAGTTATGTGCCCTCCGACCTGCACAATTTCATGACCATTCGTGGCCAAGTCAGCCCTGACAAGATATTCTGGGCCAGGACTACTGCTATGGAAAAGGATGGCAATTTTTGCATCCCCTATTGCCAGTTCTTCGAATACGAGGCCATGCAAAATGCCAGCCACATAATACTGGAGGTCAACCTTAACCCGAAGTATGCCCCGGTGCGCGGTGCCTGCCGCATCCCTATTGATCGCGTCGATATGCTCTACGAGGTCAACGAGCCTCTGTTTACTCTTCCCGAGTTTGTCAGCACGGAGAAAGACGAGAAGATAGGGTCCTATATTGCCTCTCTCATACACGATGGCGACTGTATTCAGTTTGGACTCGGTGGACTTCCCGACGCCCTAGCTCGCCACTTGATGGACAAGAATGACCTCGGCATGCATAGTGAAATGTTCTCCTCATCGATGGCGAGACTGATAGAGGCTGGCGTCATCACCGGAAAGGTCAAGAACCTCAATAGAGGTGAACATATCGCTACCTTCATACTTGGCGATGAAAACCTCTATCGCGTGGCTTCGGAGGATAAAAACTTCCGCCTCGTCCCTTGTAGCTATGGCAATGACCCCAAAGTTATCGCCCAGAACGACAACATGGTGTCCGTAAATACTTTGCTTGAAATCGATCTCACCGGTCAGATCAACTCCGAATCTATCGGGCCTCTCCAGTGGAGCGGTACGGGCGGCGCTGATGACTATGCCATAGGCGCATTGCACTCCAAAGGCGGTCGTGGCATATTTGCCTTTGAATCCACCACCAGGAAGGGCATTTCTAAGATCAAGTCCACCCTTGCCCCGGGCTCGGTTGTATCTGTATCAAGGAACCACGCGGACATCATCGTGACCGAATATGGATACGTGAGCCTTCGAGGTAAGACGGTGTCTCAGCGAGTAGAGGCCGTCATCTCCATTGCCCATCCGGACTTCCGGGCAGACTTGCGTGCCGAGGCTAAGAAGCTGAAATTTATTGCTTAGTAATAAAATCAAGGAATAGAGTTAGAAATCAGGACCTGGTAAAAGAAGATGGGCAGGAAGGGCTGTGTTCTTTATGGGAAAGGGACTCCTTGCCTGCAAGAATAAATAAAAAGCCGAAGGGTATTTCAACTTCCTCTCAGGAGCTGTCTGGCAATAGTTAACCGCTGCATCTCGTCGGTACCATCAAAGAGTCCTACAACTCTGGCATCGCGGAAGTAGCGTTCTACGGGATAGTCTTTCATATAACCATAGCCACCATGTATCTGAACAGCCTTGGTAGTCACGAACGCGGCTGCCTCAGCGGCAAAGAGCTTGGCCATGGACGACTCTCTTATGCAAGGTAACCCGTTATCCTGGCGATGGGCTGCCCGATAGATTAACAGCCGGGCAGCATCAATCTGTGTCGCCATATCAGCTAACATCCATTGAATTGCTTGAAAGTTAGCAATAGGCTGACCAAACTGCTTGCGCTCCTGGGCATAAGCCAGTGCCTTATCAAACGCTCCTTGGGCAATACCTAGCCCAGTAGCGGCGGCATTGGGCCGGCAAGCATCTAAAGTAGAAAGTGCTATTCTCATACCTTGTCCCTCATCGCCCAGCCGATTTTCCGCGGGCAAAAAGCAATCTTCGAACATTAACTCGGCTGTCGGTGAACCTCTGACGCCCATCTTATGCTCAAGTCTGCCCACCGAGAAACCAGGGGTGCCTGTCTCAACGATAAAGCACGTGATGCCCCGATGCCGCAGTGACTTATCAACAGTGGCAAAGACCAAGGTAATATCAGCCATGCTGCCCTGGCTGATAAAGATCTTGGTGCCGTTAAGTATATAGCCTTTCTTATGCCGGGTAGCAGTAGTTTCCATGGCAGCAATATCACTACCGGCGCCGGATTCAGTTATAGCGAAAGTGCCTAGTTTCTCACCCTTGGCTATCGGGACCACAAAGCGTTGCCTTTGCTCCTCATTACCATACTTATACAGCGGAACCCCGGCAAGTCCTATGCTTCCATTAATAATGATGGCGGCGCTGGCACAGACACGAGCCAACTCTTCATTGAGAATAGCCCTTTCGATTGCCCCGCCCCCAGTACCACCATATTGTTCAGGGAATCCGATACCAAACAAGCCAAGCTCAGCCGCCTTTTTGAGGTTCTCAGCAGGGTATCTAGCTTCCTCATCAATTTGGGCAGCAATTGGCTCAAGCTCTTTAGTGGCGAAGTCTCGTATCAATGTTTGAAGCATCTTTTGGTCTTCACTGAACTCAAAGTCCATATTCACCTCAAAATTCTCCGCTATGCAACATTTTAATACGGGCGCCATATTATAGCGTCGCACCCATCGATGGTCAAGCCTCCACATCCCATGCAGAACCCGCACTGAAAGGCGCTGTAATCTATAAAGGCTTGCTGTAGCGGGTGTAACTCGCCTGTTATGGCATTTTCTCCGAATTTCTATTTGGTGGCGGAGGGAGAGGGATTCGAACCCTCGACCCCGATAATTCGGAGTAAGCGCTTAGCAGGCGCCCGCACTAGACCACTATGCGATCCCTCCGCTTCCTGTAAGGCCTAACTTATTATGTCACATATCGAGTGAACCAACAAATCCCCAAATCCTTCTACAGGCAAAGCCGATTGGGATAAGCACAGTTTAAGTTTTGTCTCCCTCGTTTGCACTCGTCAGTTCCTTATGTCACTGCGGGCTGGCTTTTCTTTCCGTTGAGAGGACCAAAATGTCTTCAATGCGGCAGCAGAAGGTACCAGCAGGAGCGACAACTTCAACTGTTTGCCCCTTTTCTTTATCCAGGATTGCTTTGCCCAGGGGGGAAGCAACAGAAAGTTTACCCTTGGCTGGATTTGCCTCTCGGGGATCGACTAAAGTATAGCTGAACTCTTTACCTGAGGATAAATCACGAAGCACTACTGTGTCTCCGAATTTTGTCCTGGATGTGTCCTGGTCTTCCCCCGCTATCTTCGCCCGATTTAAGATTGACTCTATCTCCTTAATTCTTCTTTCCAAATGTGACTTACGCTCTCTAGCTGCTGCCAGGGGGGCATTTTCTCGAAAGTCCCTGTCAGCGGCTGCCTTTTGTATCTCCTCAATAACTTGGGAGCGTTTATTTTTCAGGTTGGCTAATTCCTTCTCTAATTTTGCGTAGCCTTGTGCAGTTAGGGTAGCCTGGACCTGACCACTTTGCCAAACGGCGACTGTTTTTGAAGAAGTTTTTTTCGCCCTGAGGTGAGGAGCTAAATTTATGCTGCTGAATCTCTTTTTCCGGATGTAAGTAAGAAAAGACCTGAGGGGTTTGACTGCCGATGGGATAATATGTTCACCATAGCTAGCCACATCCACAGGGCTAACGTCCTTTACTTGCCTGGATAAGCCAAGCCATCTGGCGAATTTAGATATCTCTGCCTGTGTCTTTCCCCTTTCTTCCGGCGGTAAATTTGATAGGAAAGCGTCAGCTACTTCAGCAAGTGTCGGATTGTGCTCAGAGGTGTTTTCCACCAAGAAGTAGATAATAGCCTAGAAAAATGGGCGCTGTCAATTTACGTCAGAACTCATACTGCGCCTTGAGTCTTTGGGCTGATGGAGATATAATATAAATATAATTTCCCGGAATAATTGTGGAGGTGGCTGGAGTGTCCACTCGAGATACTCAGGCAATCCAAGAGCTGAAAAGTGCTATTGCTGAAGGCAAGAATTGGTATGTGGCTGTGCTTGAAGCCATTCGTCTCTGGAGTAGTCCTGGAGAGGACTACGACGGGCGACATTATCAGTATCTTGTTGACAACGAAGCTTTCGATTGGCTAGTTCTGGCGGAGAGGTTATGTGAAGAGCTCGATGGACTTATTCCAGAAAAGGAGCGGGCAAATCTTCTCTTCTTCGGTATACCACCAATAGAATTATCTAAAGACGAGTTTAAGCATATAATTGGTGACTTTAAATACCAGGCTCACCTCAACTATTTTTATGGCATTCTTGTGGAAAAATTTCTCTTTTTGGCTGTAACTGAAGAGATACGAAAGAAAAAGAGAGTTTTAGGTTTAAACAACGATAGCGGAGTAGTCGATGAGGCCTACCAACGCATTTATGGTGCCACTCAATTTGCCCTTTTAAAACAGTTCAGAAAAGAGAGACATTATCCTCAGCTCAGGTCTATGAGCCTGAGCGAGCTTAATGAATTTACCTATTGGCTATTTAAATATCGTATAAAAAGGCGTGATAAATCCTGCGTGGCTAGCGATACCAAAAAAGCCCTGACAAAGTTGCATGAGATATTAGACCTCAAAACTAAGCCACTCCACTCTTCACATGAGTTAAATCCTGGATTCTAGTTTCTAAGCTTTAAAAAACTCAAATTTTCTATGCTGTGAATTCAAAGTATTCTGGTCGTTGTTGCTTTACATTGTTCAGGATTTCGTATTTACATATCAGTTGACGGTGAGCTCAGTTGAGATAATTCTTGGTGTAACCTTTTCAATTTATTTTCAAGCATAGCAAGCTTTTGTTTCTCTCTTTCAATAACCTGAGATGGCGCTTTGCTTAAAAAGGTGTTATCTCTTAGCCTGTCTTCAAGTTGGGCAATTCTTCCTTTGATTTCCTCGCTTTCCTTTACCAGCCGTTGTTCTTCAGCAAGCCGGTCCACCATGCCTGCCAAAGGCAAAACTACCTCAGCCTCTTTCAACACCAAAACCAGGGCTTTATCTTTAGTGGGTTCTCTTTTCTGACGACCGAGTATTGTTAAGGGCCGAACTTTAGCCAGTGTTTCTATTATATTTGCTTGTGTGATAAGACCCGAAAGAAGCTCATCAGCATAAACTTGGGCTTCAATCCATCTGGTTGGCCTTACCTTATATTGAGCCCGAACGTTACGGATAGAGCGGATAATCTCTATTACGGAATCCATCACTCGCTCTGCTTCTGGAGCAAAGGCCTTATCGTCAGCGAGGGGATAGGGAGCTATCATTATGGAAGCCGGCATTTGGTCTTTGTCAGGTAGACGTTGCTTTAAACTTTGCCACAATTCCTCGGTAACGAAAGGCATAAAAGGATGCAAAAGGCGCAGTGATTTTTCCAATGTATTGGCCAGGAAGGGCAAAGGTGAAGGGGTTAATTGGCTACGAAGTCGTATTTTAGCAATTTCAATATACCAATCACAGAACTTCAACCAGACAAAATCGTAAATCTGCTGCTCTGCTTCACCAAATTGGAACTCTTCCATCAGACCGGTAACATTTTTTACAAGCTTGTTGAGCTGGCCATCAATCCATTGGTCTTCTATTCTCTGCGATTGGAGTTCTATTGCCTGAGCTTCTAGCCTTTCAGCATCCAGGCTCCGAAGGATAAATCTGGTGGCATTCCACAATTTATTAGCAAAATTGCGACTGGATTCCAATTTACTTTTGCCCAGATTTATATCATTCCCCGGTGAAGTCCCGGTAGTTAGAGCAAAGCGGAGAGCATCAACACCATACTTGCTTATAGCTTCGGCAGGGTTTATAACATTCCCTCGCAATTTGCTCATTTTTTCTCCGCTTTCATCGCGAATTAGGCCATGGAGGTAAACAGTGTGGAAAGGTATCTCACCTGTATCCTCCAGTCCCATCATAATCATCCTGGCGACCCAGAAGAAAAGGATGTCATAGCCAGTTTCCATTACCGAGCCGGGATAGAAATAACGGAGGTCATCAGTGTTCTCTGGCCAGCCTAGCGTAGAATGTGGCCATAGCGCTGAGCTAAACCAGGTGTCAAGGACATCAGGGTCTTGAATGATTTGTTTTGAATCACAATGAATACAAGCTGAAGGTTCATCTACCGATACCGTCAACTTGCCACAGTCCTGGCAATACCATACTGGGATGCGATGTCCCCACCATAGTTGTCGGCTGATACACCAATCCCTGATATTTTCCATCCAGTCAAAATATATCTTGGCGAAGCGTTCAGGGATTATGGTGACCCTGCCATCTTTAACAACCTCGATGGCAGCTTTAGCTAAGGGCTGTGTTTGGACAAACCATTGCAGGCTGACTTTGGGTTCAATCATTGTCTGGCAACGGCCACAATGTCCTACCGAATGAGAGTAGGGCTCGATTTTCTCCAAGAGTTTTTTGTCTTTTAGGTCGGCTAACACCCTATCTCGGCAGGCAAACCTTTCCAATCCTTGATACGGCCCGGCGTTCTCGTTCATAGTAGCATCGGGGTTCATGATATTTACCAGTGGCAAATTATGACGCTGAGCTACTTCGAAGTCTGTGGGGTCATGGGCTGGAGTTATCTTCAATGCTCCGGTGCCGAAAGAAGTATCAACAGCATCATCAGCGATTACGGAGATTTCCTTATCGATAATAGGGAGGGTGACACTCTTGCCTATGAAATTCTTGTAGCGCTCATCTTCGGGATTTACCGCCACAGCCGTGTCGCCGAGGAAAGTTTCCGGTCGGGTAGTGGCTACGGTGACGAAACCCTCGCTTTCAGTTAGAGGATAGCGAATATAATAAAGGTGTCCGACAATATCTTTATGTTCTACCTCGAGGTCGGACAGGGCAGTCTGGCAGCGGGGACACCAGTTTATCATTCGCTCTCCACGATAGATTAACCCCTTGTTGTACAAACGGACAAAAGCGGTACGGACTGCTTTGCTCGGACCTTCGTCCAACGTGAATTTCTCTATAGTCCAATCGCACGAGGCTCCCAGGAGCTGATGTTGACGCCTGATAGTCTGCCGGCTCTTATTAGTCCATTCCCAGGTCAACTCAGTGAATTTTTCTCTACCTATCTCATCCTTAGTTTGCCCTTGTTCAGCCAGTTGCCGCTCCACAATCACTTGCGTGGCAATGCCGGCATGGTCGGTCCCCGGTAACCACAGGGCAGGCTCCTCCTTCATTCTGTGCCACCTGACCATAATATCCTCCAGTGTCGCGGTCAGAGCATGCCCCAGGTGCAGTTCACCGGTAACATTGGTAGGCGGCATGATAATGACAAAGGGCTTCTTCTTGGGGTCTATATTAGGGGTAAAATAGCCCTGCTTGAGCCAGAAATCGTACCATTTCTTTTCTATCTTGCCTGGCTCATAGGCTTTAGGTATTTCGGACATTTCTAATGACTATTTCAAGCTATTTTGAGGGAATAGCGCTTCATTGGCTCAATGCATTCGATTATGAGCTTATCTCCCGGTTTGAGCTCCCGATGCGCTTTGAACCAGCCGGACAAGCCTTTCTGAAGCCAAGCCCCCGAAGCAGGCTCAGTGCCAAATCCGCATTCAATTTGGCCGATGTCAGTCTCTAATTCGAGCGTCGTCTTGAAGGTTGGGAACAAATATTTCTTTGCGGCGGGGATATAAATGGAGTAGGACTCTATGTAGGAACGTCTTAGCGTGACCTCAACGGTTTCTACTGGTGGTGTTTCCTCCCTCTTGCCCAGAAGCTCCACCACCCTACCCAAAATCTTATCAGCCACCTCTCGTTTCGGCATAAGAGGCAAGCTATCAACTTTACCTTCTCGGTCAATTATGGTTACTCGATTGCTGTCGGCGCCAAACCCACCATCACTGGCTGTAATGTCATTGGCCACGATAAGGTCAAGTCCCTTTTGCTTTAGCTTCTGCTTGGCATTTTCCACCAGGTTGCTGCTTTCAGCGGCGAAGCCTACTTTAATGAAATTTCCTTTGACACTGCCTAAGATATCCGGGGTGTATTCCAGCTTTAAGGTTAACCCTGCCTCTCCTTTTTTAATCTTATCTTTAGCCGCTTTTGTCGGACGGTAGTCAGCTACGGCGGCTGCCATGACCAGAGCGTCAGCTTGGGGAGTTACATTCTCTACTGCTTGACGCATTTCCTGAGCAGTGTTGACTTTGACTACGTCAACGCCTATGGGCTCGGGTAACGAGGTAGGTGCTGTAACCAATGTTACTTTAGCTCCCCGGTCACGGGCTGCTTCAGCCAGAGCATAGCCCATTTTTCCTGAGGAGCGGTTGCTGATGTAGCGAACCGGGTCGATAGGCTCTTGGGTACCGCCTGTGCTAACCACGATATGTTTGCCAGCCAGGTCTCCACCCCTCCCCAGTACCTGGCGGATGCTGCCTATAATATCATTAATATCGGCGAGTCGCCCCCGACCTTCTTTACCCGAGACTAACCAGCCCGTGGCGGGAGCAATAATCACAAAGTCGCGAGCTTTAAGCTTAGACAAATTATCCTGGGTGGCTGGATTATTATACATATTGGTTTCCATAGCTGGGGCAATAAGCACCGGCGCCTTGGTAGCCAGAACCGTGCAGCATAGCATGTCGTCAGCAATGCCAACAGCCAGCTTGGCAATGATATTAGCTGTAGCAGGAGCAATGACTACTATATCAGCAGCTTTCGCCAGAGAGACATGCCCAATGCTGAATTCAGAAGCTAAATCAAACATTTCGGTAACTACGGGTCTACCTGTAATGGCCCGGAAGGTAACAGGTAATATGAACTGGATGGCTTCTTTAGTCATAATGACATTCACCTTCGCCCCTCCCTGAGTTAGCTGGCTGGCAATCTCTGCTGCTTTGTAGGCAGCAATGCTCCCTGTTATCCCTAAAACTATGGTTTTGTTGCTAAGCATTACTATTCTCCTTGTTCATTTCATAAATGAGGCGCAGTCCAATTAAGGTTAAATCGGGATTTATTACGTCTATGGCTGTTATCTCTTCGGCAAAAGGGTAAGCCTGGCCGCCGGTAGCTACCACCTTTGCTTTGCTTCCCAATTCCTGTTGTATTCGACGAATCATGCCTTCAATAAGCTCAATGTAACCAAATATTATACCTGATTGCATAGCCGAGATAGTATTTCTGCCGATGACTTGCTTGGGGCGGACTAGTTCTATTCGAGGGAGCGCAGCAGTACGAGTGAATAAAGCTTCAGTAGCTATGACAATGCCCGGGGCAATAGCCCCGCCAAGATAATCACCCTCCTTTGAAACAACGTCGAAAGTGGTAGCAGTACCAAGGTCAATAATTATTAACGGTTTTCCGTAGAGGTTCTGGGCAGCCACGGCGTTGACCACGCGGTCAGGGCCAACCTCACGAGGATTATCCAGGCGGATGCGCATGCCTGTCTTGACACCAGCTTCGACTACTAGGGGTTCAGTATTTAAATATTTCTTACACAGTTCCACGAATGTATACAGCAGCGGTGGCACGACACCGCATAATGCTACTCCGGTAATCTTTGAAGGCAAGACTTTTTTCCGCTCCATGAGGTTGAGCACCACCCCACCGTACTCGTCTGAAGTGCGATGAATGCCGGTAGCTAAATTCCAGGTAGCTTTTAGCCTATCGCCATCAAATATACCCAGCTTAATGTTGGTGTTCCCAATATCAATTGCTAATAACATAGGTGCTTAGCTTTATCTTTATTCTCCTGGCATTATGGGCTGAGTATAGCACTACTAGCTAATCCGTGCTACTATCGAAGCTCCAGGTTAAAAAGCCGGGCATTAGCTAGAAGTATGCTTTTCGCCACCCCCTCCTTGCAAGTCTTGTAACTTCTTGACCATCGCCTGCCAATGTGTACCCTGCCAGTAGATGCGATGGCAGGCGGGGCATTTCGTATATTGAGTTTGAGTTTCAAAAACGTGAGCGGGGACCAGGTTTTGCACCTCTTCTTTATCCCGAGCTATTAATGCTTGATTACATTCTAGGCAAAGTGAGAAAGGTTTGAAATTATAATTTAAATTCAACGTTTTCACTACTTCCTGCACCTGGAGTTCAGGGTCATCCTGTTTAATGAGTATAGTTTTGAGTTTGCCATTTGTGACCAGGCGTCTTTTCATAAATTGAGTATCTTTAGTCAAAATCACCCTATCCTCACTAAGAGCTGTTTTAATCATTTGACCATCGTCCTTTTGCTTAAACAGCAGAGTATCATAGCCAATCAACCTTAACCACCGAGCCAGTTTGCCAACGTTGTTATCTGCAATGAATTTAACTTCCATATCTTGTCCAGAACAGAGGTAACTGATTCGGCTGGACGGCTTAGAGGCCTCGCCGATGGCGGGTGTGAAAAAATATGCCCACGAATAACAATTTCTATCTATTTTAGCATTAATTCCGTGGCTAAAGTAGCTATTACGGTGGCTGACCACATGGGTAACACTGGGCTACGGATTTTAGCAAGTTCCTTGCCTGCCCGCAGCCGACCGACAAATTGCTGAGTAAATGAGGTAGCAGGGGTACTGAGACTCAGGTTAAGATTCGCTTGACCTGAAAAGTGCCATTGGCTTTGCCTGTAGGTATCTACAAGAAAACAGGAAGAAAGGTCTACGAACTGCCCACTACATCCTGCCAGGAAGGAAAAGGACAATCTGCGGAAAGGCCACCATTAGCGCTAGGCCGACAAGCGCCGCGATAATAAATGGTATGCTGCCCCGGAAAACTTCGCCGACCGGGACCTTAGTCGCCCCCTGAACAATAAAAGCATTCAGTCCTATCGGAGGACTGATAAAACCAATGCACTGCAGGACAATTAACACTACGCCTAACCATACCAGGTCAAAACCAAGAGCGGCCATGATGGGCGCGATGGTCGGGATAGTAAGCAAGAGAATGGCTGCAACATCCAGGAACATTCCGATAAGAAGATATATGACGACTAAAGCGGTCAGAATGACATAGGGGGATACAGGAAGGGCAAGCATCCACCCCCCAAATGCTGTCGTAAATCCGGATACCATGAGATAAGTGTTAAATACCCAGGAACCGATGATGATTGTCATGATGAAGCAGACAATTCGGGCTGTATCTTTACCCGCAGCAATCATACCCGAAAATGTTAGTCTACGCATAACTATCCCAATGACAAAAGCCCCGAAGGCACCGATTGCTCCGGCTTCACTGGGTGTGCAAAGACCGAGGTATAAGCTGCCTATAACCAGGACGAAAAGGACCAGTATGGGTAAGACACCTCTTAACGACACAAACCTCTCCCTCCATGCGAAAGACGGACCGGCCGGGCCAAGTTGGGGATTTCGCCTGCACATGACAAATATCGTTACCACAAACAAGCCACATAACAGTAGACCGGGGATAATACCAGCTATAAACAATTTGACTACAGAGGTCTCGGCAAGCACCGCATATAAAATGAAGGGAATACTGGGAGGGATAAGGAAGGAGAGAGTTCCTCCGGCAGAAAGGCTACCTGTGGCCAACCGACGATTATAGCCGCGCTGGTCCATCTCCGGGAAAGCTATGGGGCTCATAGTTGCCGCCGCCGCCTGGGCGGAGCCACAACAGGCACCAAAAGCGGCATTGGCCACCACGGTCGCCATGGCCAGCCCACCGGGGAGCCTTCCCAACCACCTGAAGGCAGCCGCATAAAGGTCACGGCTGACTCCAGCGTAGAAAACAAGAAACCCCATAAGGATGAATAAAGGCATCGGTATAAGCATTGCGGAGGATGCCCAGACGTACGGTATTTCGCCTAACTGTCTCAGGGCTACCGCAAGGCCCCTTATCCCGACCAAACCCACGAAGCCCGCTATAGCAAACGAAACGCCTATGGGTACTGCCAGGAACACAAGTACAAGGAAAATAGCTGTAAGTATACCGACCTGGACAAAGGGGTCTAGTCCGGCAAAAAACGCCATCTATCCCGGTGTCCCTTCCTTTATCATTTTCCCTCCCCTTTTTATCTCAGGAAAGAGGTGGACGCCCTGGATAATGGACTCGAGGCAAAGGATAGAGGCCCCAAAGGGAACCATAAGCCTGAAAGGCCAGGCCGGGATTGTGGGGAAGTTGTACAGCATTCTACCCTGTTCGAGAATCTGTACAGCTTTGAGTGTTGATTGCCAGGCAATCAAAGCGAAAACAACTATGGTCAATAACAAACCGACAAGACTAATTATTGCTTGCACGCGGGCAGGGTAGCGTGCGACAAGAATGTTTACACTAATATGAGATTTCACTGATTGAACATAGCCCAGGCACAAAAGAGCTACCCCCGCCATCAGCAGTTGGCTAGCCTCCCCTGTCCCCCTGATCGGGCTCGCAAATAAATACCTGGCAACAGTATGGCTCGTTCCCCAAAACACCATCACCCACAGCATGCCCACAGCGATGAGCAGGAGTACTTTTTCCGCTCTTCCGAGGCCTGTCTCTAGTGCCCTGGCTATTTTCATCTGCTTATACTTACTTTCCACCCTCCCGACAAACCGCCGGGAGGGTGGATTTCATTCACCAGGAGGAGAAACTCCTGGTCAGCAAACGCTCAGTCTTTTTGTCTAAGGAGTATATCCGATAGCGGGCGAACCCAGAACGTCATAAAACAGGTCGAGGGCCTCCGTTGCCGGCAGTCCCGCATCTTCTCTCTCGTCTATCCAGTCAGTCCAAATAGGTGCCAACAGTGGCCCGATAGCCGCCACATTCCACTCAACGAACGTAGCGTTCTTGGCAACGAGACACTGCCTGCCGTTCTCGGTCAGCTCATCCATCCCCTCGGCGTTCATAACGCCGTACTCGTTACCATCCCCAATCAAATCCTCTATTATTGTCTTGTCAGCTGCCGGCAGATCGTCCCAGCTATCGTTGTTCATAGCGAAGACAAAGAAGACACTCCCCATCTTTGGCTCGGTAACATAGGATGCATAATCACACCAGTGAAATAGCGGCAGTGGCGAATAGCCCTTAACGTTTCCAGTGAGCGTGCCCGCGGCAAGGGCAGCGCTAACCTCACCGGCCGCTATTGACGAGTCGGTGCTGGCTCCGAGTGCTTGGAAGATGGCCTCTTGCATCCCAGGCACAACGTGCAAAATTTCACCGCTGAGATCGCCTGGAGTGGTAACATTCGTGGATTTCATAAGAAGACCACTACCCTGATCACCGCAGATCCAGAGAACCTTCATCTCATCATAGAGCTTGGCATCCAGGTACCCCTCTTCCCATAGCGCCCACTGCGCTGCGGTATGACTTACGGCTGAGGGGAAACTGAAGGGCAGGGTGGAGATTGAGACCATCGGGAAAAGGGCCGGGGCGCACTGAACGGGATTAAAGAAAACTGCATCATAAAGTTGGTCATTTAGATAGTCATAACCTAGGGGTGGAGCATAACCCCAGGTGATTTCCACTGTGACCCTGCCGTCAGTCGCTTCCTCTAAATCCGCGGCGAAGTCAACAACGGTAGCCGCAAAAAAAGTGGGTCCCCCAAGGGCAGCAAACTTAAGCGTATATGATGGTAGTTCCTCATCTGGTGTTGTACACCCCGTGAGAATCACATTGCTTCCAATTAAGCTCAACGCGATTAAAATTGCAAATATCTTTTTCATCTTTGTTAGCTTTGTTCCTCCTTTCTTAAACTTTTCAAAACTCCATCACATCTTCCTGTCATTACACCATACATAGCCCTCCTTTCCTCATAATATTGGTTGTGCTACCTAAATAAGCTTCCCGTCGTGAAATTGCTTCTCTTCACCTCCTTTCCACTTATGATTGTGCCCTTTGATTCTGATTTCCCGTTCAATTGTGGGCATTTTTGTAGTTGCTTGATTCATCAAGCGTAGTTGCCTGATTTATCAAGCTCTGTCCAATGAATTGGGCAACTGGATTTTTAAACATCCCCTCTAGTTATTCTACTTTGTTCCCTGCTCCTCTTTTGAGGTGAATTTACTAATTCATATATGTGTATTTTGTAACATATCTCATTCATTTTGTCAATCTCTTGTGCCTTAGAGATTGGTAACGATCTATTGGCCTATTACAGCCCTGGATTATTTTATTTATACACGCCGTATTCTTTGGCGGCGGCTATCATGGCGCGCAGATTGTCCGGATTACCCTCATTAATGCTGGCACCCCCAGCCAGGATGTACCCACCACCTTTGCCACAAGTCTCAATGAGTTTACGGCAGTGCTCCTTAACCTCCTCCGGTTTGCCTATCATCAGCAATGAAGCGGGCACATTACCCATTATACAAGCAATGTCGCCGAGCATCTCCTTGGCCCTCCCCATATCCGTCTGGTCAAAATACCATACCACCGAAGCCCTGGGTAAATTTTTGATAATCTCCAGTCGCCTATTATAGCTGCCCTCGGCGAATAATATCGGCACGATTCCTTCGTTAATCAGGCCCATGACAACCTTTTTAAGGGTAGGCCAGTAGAATGTCTCATACTGCTTTTCGGACATAAAGCCATCAGCCCCTTTGTGTAATGGCATTGTTATCAGGGGTATACCGGAGCCATTAGCCGCAGCTACAGCCGAATCAATAGTCAGGGGCGTTATTCTTTCCATGGCTTCGATAAGTTTGTCTGGTTGCCGGTACATATCTATAAATATTCCCTGAGTCCCTCTCAAGGTATCTCCGATAGTATCAAAAGGTGCCTTGGCCAGACCACCCGACAATGCTGGTAATCCCAATTCCAGCGCCTCACGTCTACAGTCGGCAACCGCCGCCATCCATTTCATACTCTCCCTGCCGGCCTCCAGCAAGGCATTGAAAGCAGCCTGAACATCGGGAGCACCGAACGGCACGAAAGACATCATGACTATTTCTTGCCAGCTTGTAAAGACAGGAAGCTTAGGGAAAGGCTCCAAGGCTCCAAATACACGGGGCATGTAGACTCTAAGCCAGAAGTTGGAAGGGTCTTTAATGAGAGCATCGTATTCATCTGCCATCATGTACTCGCCTTCAACACACTGATACGACGAGGCCTTTAAGGATAAACCATGGCCCGGCCATTTATACAGTTTGTAGTCAACCGCTTCTAACGCTTTGCCGGGAGGTACCATGCTTGGGGGGGTATAAGTATCCATATCAAATTCACGAAGAAACTTTAGCCAGGCACGGCGGAGTTCACCGTAATCATACATAACCGTATGTAGCGTCGTCGCGGCATAATAGGCCGGGAAACACATGACGGGCAATACGCATGGCACTCTATCGGGCTCTTTAAGTTGAACGGCCTTGATTAGCCTGGTTACCCTTTCCCTGTACGCTTCCTCGGCTTGGGGGCTTACGAATCTAACATCAGGGGAAAGCCACCGCCTGAACCGCTCCTCTCGTTTCTCCGCTGGGACTGACTGCGTCCACTCCTTTCCCGTTTTTGGTCACCTCCTATCCATTGCTTCGCTGGTGATACCAGTGCCACAATGCCCTGGGGAATTTACTCTTAACTGCCATCCCTCTTCCAATTCAGGGGTTCTCTGACCTTTGGGCTAGTCGCTCCAGCATTTCCTGCTCCCATTCTACGAACTTTTCCGCACCCATCTTACATCCCGGTAGTTCCCAGTTCATTTCTTTTAGACCATGTACTAAGATGGGTATCCAATCGAACGGAACACAAATTAGTATTACTCCTTTTTTCGGGAACGCCTCCTTTGCGTTGGAGCCAAAGTGCAGTCCTGTGACGGTAAAATTCACCTTGCCTGTTTGATATGGGTAGGTGAAGAGCCAGGCACAGGCGAATACGCCGGTTGTCTTGGATTCACGTGGTCCTCCCGTTAAGTGGTCTAATGCTCGAAACAATACTTCTGCCTGGTCGACTGTAGCCATCAAAATCAGCAAATCTGGGTCAAAGGTCAGCTTGTCCAGCCTGGCAAAGACAACATAGTTAACAACACCCTTTTGTATTTTAGGAAGGTAATTATAGATTCTGCTGTTGGCCCGTGCTTCCTTAAAAATGCCAAGTTCACAGCCTACCTGCCCGGCTTCAGCAAAGGGAGGTATCTCAACCATGCCCAGGGCTGCCGCACCAAAGCAATTCTCGTTGTCTTTTGTAATGTAAAATGCGTTTTCGCTTACCTGGGCCTCACTTATCATTTTGCAGATAGGCATCTTCTTATCGAGTTGCTTTATCCCCTCCGGTTTGAAGAACAGGAACTTGACGGCTACAGGTGCCTTCTCAAAATTAAACTTGCTAAGAATGGATAAGTCAGTTTGCAGTGGCATGATAATAACCTCCTTTAAAAATTACTCTCGCCTTTGGGATGTATCAGTCAAAGAATTCGACCAGTGCTTATAAATCTTGCCCTTTTCTGTTTACAGCATCTACTTATTTAAATATTCGAATTTTATATGATTGTTTTAACATACCTCTTACCGCCCCGTCAACCACTGTGTAGAGCGAGAGAAAAATATTCTGCGTGGTTCTTCGCAATATGACTTTTGACAAGCAGCGTGACGCATGTTATCTTTAGCCTTAAGGAGGCAATTTATGGGAAGTATGCGCAGCTTGATTAGAGCATATAAGAGTTTAACCGACGAGACTAGACTTAGGATTCTGAACTTACTCATGGAAAGGGAGTGCTGTGTCTGCGAGGTGATGCAGACACTGGGCGTATCTCAGCCCAGGGCTTCCCGCAACCTGCACATACTGTACGAAGCGGGCTTTCTAAAGTTGGAGAGAACCGGCCTCTGGTCTGTCTACTCCCTGGATAGAGAGGGAATGGAACAGCATTTGCTAGAACTGGTAAACAACGTCAGTAAAGAGCTCGATGGAAACGAGGTAATAGCTCTGGACAGGAAGCGTATCAGGAAAGCCAGACGCGTTGGCCCATCTCGTGTGGCCTCTTTGTAACAGGACAGTTTTGAATCTATTCTAGGTCGGCGTCCCGCAGGGCAGAAATCAATGTCCCTTTACTGGGACAGACACTCATTATCTTAATCAGGTCTTCTACAACCAGGGCTGGAGCTGTGGTGAGGTTGAGAGAAAAGCCTCTATCTTTATTTGACTCACAGCCCAGCCTCCCTTAATGCCCTGTTCAGAGTGGTGCGACTGGGGCATATACCTTCGATTTTTATTGTCTCGTCGATGACCACGGCTGGTGTACAGCCCAGCCCGTATTCCTTAAATTTAGTAGTTGCTTGCTTACCGACGAGCTTGACTACTTCAAGCTTATCCTTATATTTCTCGGCATACTCATCAGCCAGTGCCAGAATAGCAACACACCCCGAACAGGGTGGTTCTCCGCTGAACACCTCCATTTTGACCGTCATGGCTATGCCTCCCTTTCTCTCTGGATTGCTTTTTCCAGTTCGCCCTCAGAAACGACTTCTCCTGCTGCCACGATCTTATCGTTTATCACCACGGTAGGGGTAAAAAACACGTTGTATTTCTGCCCCTCCTCTGATATAGCGTCTAATTTAGAGACCTCCACCTGGCCCGGGTATTTACTAGCTACTTTATTGGCTCTCTTTTCCACCTCTTTGCACTTGGCACAGGGAGGAGTGGAGCCGAAGACTTTTACCTTTATCATGCTTGCCTCCTTCAAATATACTACGAGTTCAACGTCTTAGTTCGATTTCAACCCACCCCCGGATTTCGTCTTTAGACGGTACGTAACCCATGGATTTGACCTTGTCATTAACGACCAACACAGGGGTCATCAGATACCCCAGTTCCCTGGCTTTATCTTCAACAGGCTTGATGACTTTTTGCAGATCTTTCAGCTTGGTGTCAATCAGGCTCTCATTTTTTTCTTCATCAGCTTTCAACTCGTCCAATTCCGCGAGCAATCTAGTCAGGCTCTCCATATCCGGCTTTACCTTGCCCGCTTCTTCCACCTCATGACCGTCCATAACCCTCCCGTATTTTCTCGCCTCTTCAGAATGTAGCTCAGCCTTTCTAACCTCTATTTTTTCGGGGAATTGTTGAGCTACCTCCTTAGCACGCTTAGAAGTGGTATGGCAGCGAATACACGGTGGTTCCGTTCCTATTACTAAAATTTCCATATTTGCCCTCCTGTTAATTAACGTTGTTGATAACCCTTATTCTCCTACCGCCAGTATTTATCTTCTCCTATTCATTCCACTCACCTCCAAGCTTTATTTTATCAGACCAAAATAAACCCAGCCACCCAGCCTACCAATGTCCCCAGTACTATAATAGTCGGGATGTAAACCAGGGCTTTCTTTACTCCAAAAATCTTGGCAATTGCCAGCCAGTTTGGCAGGCTAATACCTGGCCCGGTTAGGAGCAAGGCCAGTGCTGGCCCCTTACCCATCCCCATGTTCATCAGGGTATCAACGAAGGGAGCTTCGGTCATGGTGGCAAAATAGGTCACAGCTCCAATCAGGGTAGCTAAAAATGACTGGCTCAGCCCAGCGCCACCCAGCCAGGTCTCAACCCACTCCTGAGGTAGAAGAGCACCGATAATCCCCACTATGAAGACCCCGGTCAGCAACAGGGGAAAGATGATGCGCACAAACCACCATGTCTCTCTGAGCCAAGCTTTAATCCGGTCTCTCTCGATAGCTTTCCATACATAGGCTGCTACCACTGCCAGCCCCACTGCCCAGACCACCACTTTTTGCCAGTAGGGTCCATGCGCAACTATATAGTTCGGCGCCAAAAGCCAAATTACAAGCAGCACGAGCAAGACAAGATCCCTTCGGCTCACGAGGGGTCCATTGCTCATCTGAATTGTGGAAACACGGTTTCCTTCCTCCTTGCGGAAAGCGTACGCCATAACATATCCAACAGCGAAGCACATGACCAGAGCACTTATCAGCCTGGCAATAACCATCTCAGCACCGAGGATTTGCCCAGTATAGACCAGAGCCAGGATATTGGCTGCCGGAGCAACCCAGAGCAGGATAAAGGCAACACCGATACCAGCACCGCCACGGTAGATGCCGCTGGCTACCGGAATGACAGTGCAGGAGCAGGCGGCGACAAAGAAACTACCGCCAGCAGCAATGCCGAAAGAGGTCAGCTTTCGGGCAGCAGCACCGAGGTAGCCAATAATTGTTTCTCGCCGGATAAAGGTTACTATGCCACCAGCCAGGAGAAAGGCCGGAATGAGACAGGTGAGCACATGGAGAGCAATGTAATCCTTGAGGGCATCCAATCCGCCAAACAAAACATCAATAGTCAATTTGTCTCCCTTCTCAATTCTTTAGCCACATGCCAACGTAGCCAAAAGCCATATAGTGACTTTTGTATATGCACTCTTAATGAAAACCAAGGCTAAACCTCCTTCGCCCACTCTTATGCGGCAATGCTTTGATAGTTAGAATTCGTCTCGTTGGTTTAGCCTAACTTAAATAACTATATTCGCATAAACGCTTATACTTTATCAAAGCATCTCACGGACTGTCAACTGATTTATGGTACATAATAGATTCTGTGGAAAAAGCTTTTCAAAAGATTTATGGTGGTAAGAACCCCTGAGCAGAAAAATTAAGGGAAAAGAGGTTTTACCAACACGGTTAAGAGCGAAGAAAATGGTACCACAACGCTGCTTGGGCTTAAAGACTGCAAAGCGGAGAAGGTGGTGAGGGGTGATGATTAAGATCAAGACACTAAAGGGCGTATCTTATGGCATGAGGAATGTCGATTTTACTGAAGGAAAATGCTCCCGGGGTTTGTATCATCTCGTAGCTATTTCCACAGTATTTGACAAGGAGCCAAAAAACTCTTGACAGTGCAGGGGGTGATATAATACAGGCTAGAAATTTTGGAAAAACTAAACCTTACCAATAGGGAGACTTTCATAGGCAAGAAAGGTGTTTCAGTTTTAGGATGACGGATAATAAAAGGTGGCAATGAAAAACAGAAAAATGCCCCTGGCAACTCTACTCCCTATCGTTCTGGTTTTCAGCTTAATTCTTCCCGCTTCAGTAGCGGAAGCTTCAGTTAGTCCCCGGCCTATGTTCGGCCAGAACCTGCAGCGCACCGGTAGAAGCCCTTACATCGGTCCTGAGATACCGGAATTGAAGTGGAGCTACCACAGGGGGTCCTGTCGTGTCCTCCCCCGCCATAGGGGCTGATGGCACCGTCTACGTGGGCTCTCATGATAGTAATCTCTATGCCCTAAACCCCGATGGCACTGAGAAGTGGAGCTTCACCACTGGCGGTACTGTCCGCTCCTCTCCTGCCATTGGGGCTGATGGCACCATCTACGTCGGCTCTTGGGACAATAATCTCTATGCCCTAAACCCCGATGGCACTGAGAAGTGGAGCTTCACCACAAGGGCGAGTGTAATTTCCTCTCCCGCCATTGGGGCTGATGGCACCGTCTACGTGGGCTCTCATGACAATAATCTCTATGCCCTAAACCCCGATGGCACTGAGAAGTGGAGCTTCACCACAAGGGCGAGTGTAATTTCCTCTCCCGCCATTGGGGCTGATGGCACCGTCTACGTGGGCTCTCATGACAATAATCTCTATGCCCTAAACCCCGATGGCACCGGGAAGTGGAGCTTCGCCACTGGCGGTACTGTCTTCTCTTCCCCCGCCATAGGGGCTGATGGCACCATCTATGTCGGCTCTTGGGACAATAATCTCTATGCCCTAAACCCCGATGGCACTGAGAAGTGGAGCTTCACCGCAGGCAAGGCTGTCTCCTCCTCCCCCGCCATAGGGGCTGATGGCACTATCTATGTGGGCTCTCATGATAATAACTTCTATGCCATTATAGAAGCTCCGCAACACGACCTCACTATCTCCAGCACCGCTGGAGGTTCTGTAACCACCCCCGGCGAGGGGACTTTTACCTATGACAAGGGAGCAATGGTTAATCTCGTTGCCGAGGCTGAGGAAGGCTACCGCTTTGTCAACTGGACGGGGGACGTGGACACCACCGCCGATGTCGCTGCCGCCACCACCACCATCACCATGGACGGCAACTATTCAACCACTGCCCTTTTCGAGGAAATTCTGCCACCGCCAATCAACTGGCCGCTCATTGGCGGGATTGTAGCGGCAGTGCTAGTAGTGGGACTGGCGATTTTCTTCGTACGTAGAAGGAGAGCTGCCTAGACCAAAAGGCGCTGAATAGAGCTTTTCCCCCGACCGAAGAATCCTGGAGACCTTTCATGGAGCCTGCCCTTTGCATTTAAGATTCTTCGCTATGCTCAGGATAAACTCGGCGAAGAATTCTTCCCATTGCTCAGGACAGCGTCTACAGACCCTCCCCCTTCGTTTCACTCAGGGTCAGGGTGACATACCAGATATGCCACTGGTTTGGCCAAACCCATTTATGAGATTAGACACCAGGTTATCAGCCTGCTATTATGGGTTGGTATGGGAGCCGGCGCTCAGTCCCTATCACCCATAATTTGCTGACTTTTTACCGAATGCGGATGAAACTCTGAAAGAATCTTGAAAAACCGCTTGACAGTGCGGGGGCTGATATAGTATGAACTAAGTTTTGGGAAAACTAAACTGTCACTTTTGAAGGGCGAGAGCCAGAGTGGACTGTCATGGGGGGTTGATCTAGTTCAAATTATTGACAGAAGACGGATTTTTCCATATCCTTTGGCTGAAAAAATCTTTAAGGAGGTTAGGGAATGCCAGTTAATATGATTGTCTGCTGCAAGCAAGTACCTGATCCTGAAACGCCACCGGCGGTGTTTAAGGTGGTAAACGATAAAATGACCTTGCCGCCAGACGTAAAACCTGTAATCGGTCAATACGAGGAATTTGCCTTGGAAGCTGCTCTCAAAATCAAGGATACCGCGGGAGGCAAAATTACTGCGCTCAGCTCAGGTAATAACTTCGTTCGCGATGTGATTAAGAAAGCGTTAGCTGTGGGGGGTGATGAACTCATTCTTCTGGAAGATGAAGCTTTTGAGGGGGGCGATAGCTGGTCAACTGCCAATGCCTTGGCTATGGCAATAAAGAAAATAGGGGAATATGACATTATTTTCTGCGGTAGGCAATCCTCTGACTGGGATGCCGGGCAAGTGGGTCTAGGCATTGCTGAGATTTTAGGAATCCCGGCTGTAACTTTAGCTCGTAAGGTAGAGGTCACCGATGGAAAAGCGAGGGTTGAGCGAGTTATTCCCGACGGCTACCAGGTTGTTGAAGTGACGCTTCCCGCCCTAATTATAGTAACCAGCGGGTTGGGAGCACTTCGTTATGCCACCTTGAAAGGAATCATGGCAGCGGCTAAAAAACAACCTGTCATTTGGAAACCAGCCGATATTGGGCTTGAGCCTTCACAAGTTGGCGCTGCTGGAAGGCGTAGCAAGTTAGATAAACTCTTCCAGCCAGTCAAGGAAGCCAAATGTGAAATAATCGAAGGAGAGACGCCCGCAGACGCCGGCGCTAATCTAGCCGTAAGGCTCAAGGAAGCCAAATTGCTTTAAAGTTAAGGAGGAAATAATGGCTGAATACAAAGGTATATTAGTTTGTGGTGAGCTAGCAGACGGGAAGTTAGCCTCCATTACCACTGAGTTGCTAGGATGTGGTAGGAAGCTTGCTGATGACCTGAAGGAAGACTTATCATGCCTGCTGGTCAGCGATGCAGTTGGCGGGGCTTCTAAAGAAGCAATTGCCTTCGGAGCAGACAAGGTTTATGCTGTAGAACACCCCGCCCTCAAGGAATATCAAGCAGATTCCTATATGCAAGCCGCGGAAAAATTGGTCAAAGAAATTTCGCCTCGGACAATACTTATAGGGCAAACATCTATGGGTAGAGACTTGGCCCCTCGCCTTGCCTTCAGACTAGGTACCAGCCTGACAACAGATTGTCTCGACTTAAGCATAGACCCGGAGACGAAGCTGCTGATGCAAACGCGGCCTGTTTATGGCGGCAATGCTCAAGCTATATTCACCAGCGAGCTTATGCCTCAGATGGTTACTGTTAGGTCCAAGGCAATGTCACCGTTGGAGCGTGACGACTCAAGGAAAGGAGAGGTCATGCCCACTAAGATTGACATAGATACGTCGAAGGTAAGGACAAAGATATTAGAAACTGTTAAGGAAGAGGCGGTTGGCATTAAGCTTGAGGATGCCCCTGTGATTGTCTGTGGAGGCAGGGGGGTGGGTGGTCCTGAGCCCTTCCAAACTACATTGAAAGCGCTAGCTGATTTGCTGCATGGTGCGGTAGGTGCCTCACGTCCTCCTGCTGATAACGGTTGGGTGCCAGAGGCAGCGCATATCGGCCTCACTGGAAAGATTGTTGCCCCCGATATTTACATCGCTATAGCCCTTTCCGGTGCCAGCCAGCACACAGCTGGATGTTCAGGTTCCAAGCACATCATAGCCATCAATAAGGACCCTGAGGCGAATATATTCAGGGAGGCGGAATTTGGAGTGGTGGGTAAATATGAAGAAGTGGTGCCAGCCTTAACTAACAAGCTAAAGGAGTTGTTAGCTGGCTAAATAACATAAAAGCTTCCAGGCGCTGTCAGCTATCCTATTTCTTCTTGTCAGCGATGACTTTCTGGCTGACATGAGCTGGCACCTCTTCATAATGGTTAAACTCCATCACAAAGCTACCGCGCCCTTGTGTCATTGACCTTAAATCTATGGCATAACGGAGCAGTTCTGCATAGGGTGCCTGGGCTTCAATGACATTGATGCCATCACCGGGGCTCATCCCAAGCACGCGTCCCCTCTTAGTATTAAGATCGCTAGCAATATCCCCAGTATACATCTCAGGCACGGTTATAGTAAGATTCATTATAGGCTCAAGCAATACTGGCTGTCCCTGAGATAATCCCTTTTTTAAGGCCTGTGCTCCCGCAATCTTAAAAGCAATGTCCGAAGAATCTACCGCATGGAAGCTGCCATCGTAAAGGGTTACCTTCACGTCCACTACGGGATAACCAGCTAAATCCCCTTCTTGTTTCGCCTCATTGACTCCTTTTTCCACAGAGGGAATATAGTTCTGGGGTATTGCCCCCCCAACGATTTTCTTAGCAAATTCAAATCCCCCACCCCGAGACAAAGGTTCCAACTCCAGACGGACATGTCCATATTGACCATGTCCTCCAGTCTGTTTTTTATGTTTATACTCTGCCTTGGTTGACGTAGTAATAGTTTCTTTGTAAGGAATCTTTGGCAGATCTAATTTCACCTCTACTCCAAATTTGCGACGTATTTTCTCCCTGGCTATCTCCAGATGGCTATCACCAACTCCGGAAATAATAAACTCGCTAGTATCAACTTCGCGACGTGTTTGGAGAGAAGGGTCCTCTTCACAAATCCTGGGCAAAACGGTGCTCATCTTATCTAAATCGGTTTTCGTCTGAGGCTGGATTGCCATGCTGAAATTCGCTTTGGGGAACTCGATACCGGGGAATATTACAGGATGTTCGCGAGCACAGAAAGTATCCCCGGTGGTGGTTAAACTTAACTTCGCCACTGCCCCAATATCTCCGGCAGCGACCTGCGGCACTGGCTGTTGATTTTTGCCCAGCAAGGTAAAGAGCTGGCCAATCCGTTCCACGCTATTCTTGTTAGCATTCCAAACTTGGGAATTACTGGAAATAACGCCTGAGTAAACCCGAAAGTAGCTGAGCTTGCCGACATAGGGGTCAGCGCTGGTTTTAAAAACAAGGCTGGACAGAGGAGACTCCGAATTAGGTCTGACCTCCTCTTGATTACCGGTGGAAACATTCTTAGCGACAAAGGCATCCTTTTCTTCCGGCGAAGGCAGGTAGTAGCAAATACCATTGAGAACTTGCTGGGTGCCGATGCCCTGCAAAGCAGAGCCAACAAAAACAGGCACCAGCTTGCCAGCAATGGTAGACTTTTTTATGGCAGCAACAATTTCCTCGTTGTTTATGGGCTCGCCCTCTAAATACTTGTTAATGAGCCCATCATCAATTTCCACGGCGGTCTCTACTAATTTCTCACGGCTAGCTTCTGCTTGTTTCTGAAGTGCCGGGGGTATTTCGGCTTCCTGCGAGGCAGCGCCAATATAAGCTTTCATAGTCACCAAATCTACAATGCCTTGAAAATCACTTTGTGAACCTATGGGTAATTGAAGAGGCAAACATCTTGGTGACAACTTAGCCCGAATTCCTTCCAAAGTAGAGAAGAAATCGGCATTATCACGATCCATCTTATTAACAAGTATTAACCGCGGCAAATTTGCTTTTTCAGCATCGCCCCACATCTGTTCTGTGCCTACCTCCACACCCGAAGCGGCGCATATTACAACTATTGCTCCCTCGGTTACCCTCAATCCCGATCTTACCTCACCAGTAAAATCAGCATATCCCGGGGTATCGATGAGATTCAGCTTCACCCCCTGCCACTCAAATGGAAGCAGGGACAGGTTGATGCCCATATGACGTTCCACCTCGAGCGGGTCATAATCTGAGGTAGCAGTGCCATTTTCAACGCTACCTAAACGCTGAATAGCACCTGAGGTAAAGAGCATGGACTCAGTAAGCGAAGTTTTACCTGCCCCTTGATGAGACAGCAAGACAACGTTTCGGATTTGCACGGCTCTACATTATAATATTGCCCCTGAAGATAAGCAACCGCTGTTGCATTACGAAGCGTAATGCTATAATGTAACAGTCACACTGAGATGAAACTGAGTTACGAAGAGGTGAGGCATATCGCTTGGCTTGCTCGCTTGGGCTTAAGCGAGGAGGAGGTGGAGAAATTTAGCCTCCAGCTATCTAATATTCTGGAGAACTTCGAAATACTCAAGCAGGTAGATACAGCCAACGTGCCACCAGCGACTCATACCATCCCACTGCAGAATGTCTTCAGGAAAGATGATGTAGCTGACTCATATTCCCAAGCTGAGATTTTATCAAACGCACCAAAACAAGCCGAAAAATGTTTTAAGGTTCAAGCAATACTAGAGTGAGCCCATCAGGCAAATGATTAGCGACATAGTTATCGCCATCATAATTGGCTACCTCCTTGGCTCCATCCCTTCAGCATATCTTGCCGGTCGTCTAAGAAAAGGGATAGATATCCGAGAGGTCGGAAGCAAAAACATGGGCGCTATGAATGTCTACTACGAGGTCGGGCTGATGGAGGCAGTGCTAGTAACCTTGGTTGACCTGGGCAAAGGCATAGGAGCAGTTCTTTTGGTGCGGTGGTTGTCAGGCAGCCCTCTGATTTCACCGTTTGATTTGCTTACCGGGCTTACCGGCGCAGCTGCCGTGATGGGCCATGTCTTTCCCGTCTTCCTCAAATTCCGTGGCGGCAAAGGAGGAGCTACCGCCATCGGGATTCTCCTCTTCCTGATGCCCAGAGCAATTCCGTTTCTCGTCATTGTTTTTGCCATAGCTTTACTTATTACTCGTAATCCCACCTTTAGTTATAGCCTACTCCTCATTGTTTTCCCATTTGTTGCCTGGCGTATCTACTTCGATACCCACGGCGAGGATTTAATATTCTTTTCCATAGGTGTGGGGGTATTCATGGGCATACGCTACATCCCCAGGCTTGAAGAGATGCGCGGCAAAACTGGCGGCGACTGGCGCAAAGTTATCAAGCGTCGCAGCCTCAAGGACAGGTTCTAAGTATGCAGGCGAATGAACTACACCAGCTAACTATTCATGAAGCACACGAGCTTCTTAAACAAAGGGAAATTTCCTCAACGGAACTGACAAAATCTGTACTGAAGCGTATCGCTGAGATAGAAGGGAAAGTTCACGCCTGTGTCACTATTGTTGAAGACATCGCTCTGAAAGAGGCAGAGAAAGTCGATAATTACATCAAAACTGCCCGTGAAATTACCCCTTTAACCGGCATCCCTACCTTAATCAAAGATGTCATATGCACCAGGGGGATAAGAACTACCTGTAGTTCAAAGATGCTGGAAAACTTCGTCCCTCCCTATGATGCTACGGTAATAGAGAAGTTGAAGGCACAAAAGGCGGTAATAGTGGGGAAAACGAATATGGATGAATTTGCCATGGGCTCTTCTACGGAGCACTCCGCCTTTTTCCCCACCCACAATCCCTGGGATTTAAGTCGGGTCCCCGGAGGTAGCAGCGGTGGCTCAGCAGTTGCTGTGTCCACAGGTGAAGCTATCTATGCTCTGGGCTCTGACACTGGGGGCAGCATCCGTCAACCAGCCGCACTTTGCAGCGTGGTGGGACTTAAACCAACCTACGGTCGGGTCAGCCGCTTCGGCCTGGTTGCTTTCGCCAGCTCTCTCGACCAAATTGGGCCAATGACCAGGGATGTCACTGACTGCGCCTTAGTGATGAATGTCATTGCCGGGTATGACTCCAGAGACTCAACCTCAGTGCCTTATCCTGTCCCGGACTACACTCAGCAACTAAATCCAGACATCAAAGGACTAAAGATTGGCATTCCCAGGGAATATCTTGGCGAGGGCGTGCAGGACCAGGTACGAACGGCTTTGCAAGCAGCTATAAATAAACTCCAGGAACTCGGTGCGGAAATAGATTGGGAAGTCTCTCTACCTCATACTAAATACGCTCTGGCTGCTTACTATATACTTGCTCCGGCCGAAGCTTCAGCGAATCTGGCTCGCTACGATGGAGTAAGATATGGCTTTTCCGAACGAGATGCCAGTAATGTAATCGAGACAACGGAGAGGACGCGACAATTTGGCTTCGGGCCTGAGGTTAAAAGGCGTATAATGCTGGGCACTTATGCTTTATCCGCAGGTTATTACGACGCTTACTATCTTAAAGCACAGAAGGTGCGCATACTGATAAAACAGGAATTTGACCAAGCCTTTGAAAAATATGATGCCCTGGTCACCCCAACTTCGGCAATAGTGCCTTTTAAGCTGGGTGAAAAGTTAGAAGAACCGATGCAGATGTATCTAAGCGATGTATGCACCTTACCCATAAACATAGCTGGAATACCAGCCATCTCCATACCTGCCGGCTTCGCTGACAACCTACCTATAGGTATGCAAATCATGGGCAAGCCTTTCAGCGAGGAAATACTGCTGCACATCGCCTTCGCCTATGAGCAAGCAACCGATTGGCATAAGAGAAAACCAAAAATCAGATAAGCAAACATACGCCTAAACTATGTGAAGGAGTTCGGGAAGAGCCCTGTGGTAACCTCTGCCCCTCATTTCAAAGGCTTAAAGGATGTGATTTACCTGGAAGCATAAGGTGAGTGGTCAGACATCAGCGAACGAAATGGCTTTTTGTTATTCCACACTTAAGATGGAATGTGTAAGCTGAACTTTCTGGCTATTGTGTAACCATGTGCTCTGTTAAGTGAACCACATCTATGTGGACTGTTTCTCTATCTCAAACCTTCCGCGCCCTTATTTTCATTGTAAGGCTAGGATTTAGCACAAGTTCATGATTAGGCTGCATCCGATTTAAGAGCCGTTAGCGCGACATACACCACCGGTGGTTTTCTTGATTGATCTCGTTTGAGCGTAAATGTTTCTGGATATTTTTTAATGAGAGACTGTAATTGCTGATGACCGTAAGTACGGGGATCAAATGCTGGATCCAATTGGCGAAGAACGGAGCCCAATGCCGCCAAATGAATCCATTCCTCTTCTTTCGCAGCTAGATTGAACCCTTCGAGAAGAAGGTTTAAAGGGTCAGATACATCAGATTTCTCTTCCTTTGCTTCTTTCCTTCTTATTTCCTCGGGTCCAATTAGATTTTCACAGTAGATGAACTGGTTGCAGGCGTTGATGAAAGCTTCTGGAGTCTTTTTCTCTCCCACTCCAATAACAAAAAGGCCTTCCTCTCTTATTCTTGTTGCCAGTCGTGTGTAGTCGCTGTCGCTGGCAACAATACAGAAGCCGCCTACATTGTTACTGTGGAGCAGATCCATCGCGTCAATTATCATCGCACTATCTGTGGAATTCTTGCCAACCGTATACCTAAACTGCTGCATGGGCTGAATTGCATGTTTATAAAGCGAAGTCTTCCAGCTATTCATGTTTGTAGTGGTCCAGTCTCCGTATATCCGCTTGACCGTTATCAGCCCGACTTTACTAACCTCTGCCAAGATTTGAGGAAGAAGAGACGCCTGAGCATTGTCACCATCAATCAGTACTGCAAACCTCAGTTGTTCAGATTGTTCGTCCATTGTGCACCTTTTTGGTTATCGATTGACGCCAAACCATACAGAGATAGAGTCCATGTCGTTTCTCAAGTTAATTAACCACGTATTTATAGAATTTTACTCCTTATATACCTCAAATAACAAGAGGCAACAAAATGATGATTTGGGTAGCATGTGAATTAGGATAGCAATTCGGTATTTCAGCCATTTTAACGATACGCCCTAGTCTATTACTTTACGCTTCGCCTGGAAGAAGACCTGTCCTTCGATCGTTGTGCCTGGGTGAGTAACCTTTTCCTCAGCCTGATATTCCCAGGAGTTACCTCAACTAGTTCATCATCATTTATAAAATCAATTGCTTGCTCCAGGCTCAACTGCACGGGAGGAGCCAGTTTTATGGCAATATCGGATGTAGACGAACGTACATTGGTCTTCTTCTTTTCTTTGCACGCGTTGATGGCTATGTCCTTCAGCTGTGAATTCAGCCCTATTACCATACCCTCATAGACTAGCGTGCCTGGTTCAATAAAGGTGCAGCCTCGCCCCTGGGCATTATTTAAACCATAGGTAACAG